>WNFY01003308.1_pt1 | contig 21780 bp, 24 predicted proteins | sample 5400091 | NCBI WGS metagenome assembly WNFY01 (sample SAMN13153364, study PRJNA577476) | soil metagenome | isolation source: 60 cm soil or saprolite under grassland replicate 1 | place: USA:California | collected 2016-06-15
CGCGCTTGCGGCCTACAACGAGCTCGTCGTTCACGAGCGGCACCGCCACCGCTACGAGGTGAACAACCACTTCCGGCCGCTGCTCGTCGAAGCCGGGCTCGTCATCTCGGGGACCTTCCAGGAAGGCCGGCTCGTGGAGATCGTCGAATTGCGCGACCACCCCTGGTTCGTCGCGAGCCAGTTCCACCCGGAGTTCAAGTCCCGGCCGACGCGGCCGGCGCCGCTCTTCCGCGACTTCGTCGGCGCGGCGTTCGTGCGCGCACGCGACCGCACGGGCGCTGCAGTCACGCGCGTCTAGACCTCTCTAGGATCTCGGCGTGCGACCCGGCTGGGCACCGGACGTCCTCCCGCTGTTCGTCGAACTGGCGGCGCTCCCGAGCCCGTCCGGCGAGGAGCGTGCCGTCGCCGACCGCGTGCTCGACTACCTGGGCGCGCTCGGGCTGGAGGCGGACGAAGACGACGCGGGCTCGCGGATCGGCTCGTCGATGGGAAACATCTTCTGCCGTCTGCCGGCGTCGAACGGCAGGGACGGCACGCCGGTCTTCCTCTGCGCCCATCTCGACACGGTGCCGCCCGAGGCGGCGATCGAGCCCGTCGTCGGCGAGGACGAGATCGTCCGGAACGCCGCCGGGACGATCCTCGGTGCCGACAACAAGGCAGCCGTCGCGGCGATGCTCGAGGCCGCCGCGCGGCTGGTCGAGAACGGCCGGGGGCACGCGGGCCTCGAGTTGCTGTTCACGCCGATGGAGGAGGTGGGGCTGCGTGGTGCGGCGGCGTTCGACGAGCAGCGGCTCGGCGCGCGCGTCGGCTACGTCTACGACCACGCAGGCCCGGTCGGGGAGGTGATCCTGGGCGCGCCGCACCAACGCAAGCTCGACGTTCAGTTCCACGGCCGCGCGGCCCATGCGGGGATGTATCCCGAGGAAGGCCGCTCCGCGATCGCGGCGGCGGCTCGCGCGATCGCAGACCTGCGGCTCGGGCGCCTCGACGACGAGACGACGGCGAATGTCGGCGAGATCGAGGGCGGGACCGCGCGCAACGTCGTCCCGGAGCATTGCCGCTTTCTGGCCGAGGCCCGCAGCCACGACGAGCGCAAGCTCGCCGACGTCGTGCAGGAGATGCTCGAGACCGTGACCTTCGCCGCGACGCTGGCGGAATGCGAGGTCGAGACGCAGGTCGAAGGCTCGGCGCGCGGGTACCGCTTCCGCCGAGACGACCTGCCTGTCCGGATCGCCGCGGGCGCGCTCGAGCGCTCGGGGCGGGCGCCGAGTTACATCCTCTCCGGCGGCGGCGCGGACGCGAACGTCTTCAACGAGCGCGGCCTGCAATGTGTGAACCTCGCGAACGGGATGACCGACATCCACACGCCTGACGAGCGCATCGCGGTCGCGGATCTCGAGGCGATGGTTGATGTGACGCTGGCCCTGGTCGAGGTCGCCGCCGAGACCGGCGATGCCGCTTAGCCTCAGGCGCGGGCGCGTCACCGCGATCCTGGAAGAGCTCGACGGGCTCGTCCGGCTGGAGGTCGACGGCGATGCGTGCGTGGCCTACCCGGGGCTGACGGGGCCGGTCGCGGTCGACGACGACGTCCTCGTCAACGTGCAGGCGCGCGATCTCGGGCTGGGATCGGGAGGCTTCGACGTGCTCTACGCGAACCTCACCCGCGGGCTCGGCCTGTCCGCGACCGAGGGCGCTCACGTGATGAAGCTGCCTTACACCCCGCTGCAGGCCGCGGCCGTGCATGCGGAGGAGGGGGGTGGGATGGCGGAGGAGCTCGGTGGCCTCCCGGTCGTCTGCTGCTCCCTGCACAGCCAGGTCGCGCCGGTCTGCGCCGGCCTCGGGGAAGGGCTTCGCATCGCCTACGTCCAGCTTCCCGGTGGGGCGCTGCCGCTACCGCTGTCCGACACCGTGCGGCTGCTGCGCGACCGCGGGCTGGTTGCGACCACCGTCTCGGTCGGTGCCTGCTTCGGCGGGGAGCAGGAGTGCGTCGGCGTCGCCTCCGCGCTCGCGTGGGCGGCCGGCGGCGGCTACGACGCGGTCGTCTGCGCGATCGGACCTGGGATCGTCGGCACGGGCTCGCGGCTCGGCCACGGAGGGCTCGCCGCAGCCGATGCTGCGAATGCGGCCTCGGCGCTGGGAGGCTCGCCGGTGCTGGCCGCGCGCGTTTCGAGCGCGGACGAGCGCGAGCGCCATCGCGGCGTGTCCCATCACACCGAGGCGGTGCTCGCCCTATGCACGGGCCGGGTCATCGTCGCGTGGCCGGCGGGCCACGAGGCTCCGGATTGGGTCGAGCCGCGGCAGGAGGTCGACGTAGAGGGCTGGGAAGAGGCCTGCGCCGGTCTCCCGCTCTCCCACATGGGCCGCGGGCCCGACGAAGAGCCGTGGTTCTTCGCCGCCGCCTTCGCCGCCGGCCGTCTCGCTCGCAGCCTCGTCGCCTGATGGAGACCCGGCGGCCCGGCCCGGTCGTCGGCCTCAGGACGTGGAACACCTTCGGCGGCGACGCGCGGCTGGCGCGAACCGCGACGCACTTGGTCCTGTAGTTCGGTTCGCCCAGCCTCCTCCCCGAGGCGAGCGTAACGAGGAAAGGCGCACGTGTCTGTCACGGGACCGTGACGAAAATGCGCCAACGCGCCGCGCGGCGGGGCGATGCGAAACCGGGCGAACAAGCTAGGGTTTCTCGCCCCGATGAAGGTCGGCGTCGTCAAGGAAATCAAGTCGGACGAGTACCGCGTCGCGCTTACGCCTGCCGGTGCACGCGAGCTCGTCGAGCGCGGTCACGACGTCCTCGTCGAGCGCGGCGCAGGAGACGGCAGCTCGTTTCCCGACGACGCGTACGAGGCCGTAGGCGCGACGCTGGGCTCTGCGGACGAGGTCTGGGGTGACGCGGAGCTGCTGCTCAAGGTCAAGGAGCCGCTTCCGTCCGAGTACCCGCTGCTCCGGGACGGGCTCGTTCTCTTCACGTACCTGCACCTCGCCGCCAGCGAAGAGCTGACGCGCGCACTGGCAGAGAGCGGCGCCGCCTGCGTCGCCTACGAGACCGTCGAGACGAACAACCACGCACTGCCGCTGCTCGCGCCGATGAGCGAGATCGCCGGACGCCTCTCTGCGCAGGCGGGTGCGTACTTCCTCGAGAAGCCGCTCGGCGGGCGCGGCCTGCTTCTCGGCGGCGTGCCCGGGGTTGCGCCCGGCCGCGTTCTCGTGATCGGCGGCGGGATCGTCGGCTACAACGCGGCGGTGATCGCGCTCGGGCTCGGAGCCAACGTCACGATCCTCGAGCGCTCGATCGACCGGATGCGACATCTCGACGAGATCCTCTCGGGGCGCGTCAGCCTCGTGATGTCCTCGACCCTCCAGGTCGAGGAGTCGATCGTCGAGGCGGATGTCGTCATCGGCGCGGTGCTGATTCCCGGAGCGATCGCTCCGAAGCTGATCACCCGCGGGATGGTCGCCGCGATGAAGGACGGCGCAGTCCTGTGTGACGTCGCGATCGACCAGGGCGGGTGCGCCGAGACGTCCAAGCCGACGACCCACAGCGATCCCGTATACGTCGTCGACGGCGTCACGCACTACTGCGTCGCAAATATGCCCGGCGCCGTCCCGGTGACCTCGACCAAGGCGCTGACCAACGTGACGCTGCCGTTCGCCGAGGAGATTGCGGGCTACGGCCTCGCGCAGGCGGTCGCCCGCGATCCGGCGCTCGCACGCGGCGTCAATGTGCTCGACGGCAAGATCACTTACGAAGCGGTCGCGGAGGCGCACAACCTCGACTTCCAGCCGCTCGAAGACCTGCTGCCGCTGTCGCCGGTCTGAGGCTCAGGACTTCGGTTGCGCCTTGTTGCGGCCCGGGCTCAGTTTGACGACGACCCACGTCATCGCGGCCGCGAGGACGATCACGCACGCGGCGAAGACGATGAGACCGAGCAGCCCAAGGATGGCATCCACGACCAACCTAGAATAGCCCGGTGCCGCGTGCCTGCGTGATTGTGCTGGACGCCGTCGGTGCCGGGGCGCTGCCGGATGCCGCCGCGTACGGCGACGAGGGCTCGGACACGCTCGGCAACGTCGCCAGGGCGGTCGGTGGGCTCGACCTGCCCAACCTCGAGGCGCTCGGCCTGGGCAACGTCGAGCCACTCGAGGGCTGCCCGCCGCAGCCGGGCGCGCCGGCAGTCGCCGGCAGGCTGCTCGAGCGTTCGAAGGGAAAGGACACGACGGCCGGGCACTGGGAGCTGATGGGCGTCGTCACGCCGACGCCGTTTCCCACCTACCCGCAGGGCTTTCCGCACGACGTGATCGACCCGTTCATGCACCGGACGGGCCGGGGCGTCCTCGGCAACAAGCCGGCGTCGGGGACCGAGATCATCCAGGAGCTCGGGGAGGAGCACCAGCGAACCGGGAAGTGGATCGTCTACACGTCCGCGGATTCCGTCTTCCAGATCGCGGCGCACGAGGAGACGATCCCGCTCGAGGAGCTCTACGCCGGCTGTCGCATCGGGCGCGAGATCCTCTCACGCTCGTCCGCGAGGCGGGCAAGACAGTGTACGGCGTCGGCAAGATCGGCGACATCTTCGCCGGCCGCGACATCGACGACTCGCGTCCGACGAAGTCGAACGTCGAGGGGATCCAGCAGACGGAGACGCTGTTGCGGGAGATCGACGATGGGCTCGTCTTCACGAACCTCGTCGAGACGGACATGCTCTGGGGCCACCGCAACGACCCGGTCAACTTCCACCGCTGCCTGCAGGACTTCGACCGGCGGCTTCCCGACCTGCTCGATGCGCTGCGGCCCCAGGACCTCCTGATCCTCACCTCGGATCACGGGTGCGACCCGACCACGCCGTCCACGGATCACTCGCGCGAGCACGCGCTGCTGCTGGCCTACGTCCAGGGGAGGAATGCCGCCGGCCGCATCCACGAGGGTGAGTTCGCCGACGTCGGCGCGACCGTCAACACCTGGCTCGGCGGCAAGTCGCCGGGCAAGCAACTCCCGGGCGAAGCGATCGTCGAGTCGTGAAAGTCGATCCAGGGCCGGCGTGATCAGGCCGGTCGAGTTAATCGAGCGCAAGCGCGACGGAGGCGAGCTCACTCCGCAAGAGCTCGAAGAGCTGATGCTGGGCTATGCGCGAGACGAGATCCCGGACTACCAGCTCGCCGCGTTCTGCATGGCGGTCTTCTTCCGCGGGCTCACGGGCGCCGAGACCTACGCGCTGATGCAGGCGATGATCAAGACCGGCGAGACGGTCGACTTGCGCTCGGCGCTCGGCCGTAAGGTCGTCGACAAGCACTCGACCGGAGGCGTCGGCGACAAGACGTCGATCGCGGTCGGGCCGATCGTCGCAGCCTGCGGCGTCCCGTTCGCGAAGATGAGCGGGAGGGGTCTCGGCCACACCGGCGGCACGCTCGACAAGCTCGAGTCGATTCCGGGCTTCAGGATCGAGCTCTCGACGGAAGAGCTGATCGAACAGGTGAAGTCTGCCGGGATGGCGATCGTCGGCGCGACCGCCGACCTCGTGCCGGCTGACAAGCGCCTCTACGCGCTGCGCGACGTCACGGCGACAGTCGACAACTACTCCCTGATTGCCGCAAGCATCATGTCCAAGAAGATTGCGGGCGGCGCCGAGGCGATCGTGCTCGACGTGAAGGTCGGTGACGGCGCCTTCATGAAGTCGGAAGCCGACGCTCGGACGCTCGCCGAGACGATGCTCGAGCTCGGGCGCCACGCCGGCCGTGAGGTCGTCTCCCTGCTCACGGACATGGACCAGCCGCTCGGGCGCGCGGTCGGCAACGCGCTCGAAATCCGCGAGGCAATCGCGACGTTGCGGGGCGAGGGCCCGCCCGACTTCGTCGAGCTCGTGCTCGCCGCGAGCAGCCGGCTCTTGACGCTCTCGGATCTCGGCATCGACGAAGCCGAGGCCCGCGAGCGCGTCGAGCGCGCGCTCGCGGACGGGTCCGCGGTCGAGGCGTACGGGCGCTGGGTCCGCGCGCAGGGAGGTGACCCCGACGAGTCGGCCCTGCCTGCTGCGCCCGTCGTGAGCGGGCTCGAAGCCTCGCGCGCGGGGTACGTGGCGGCGCTCGGAGCGATCCGCGTCGGGCAGGCCGCGCTGCACCTCGGAGCGGGGCGCCAGACCAAGGACGACGAGATCGACCATGCGGTGGGCGTCGTGTGCCTTCGAAAGCGCGGGGACCGGGTTGCGGAGGGCGAGGCGCTCTGCGAGATCCACGCGCGAACGCAGGAGGCCGCCGCCGACGCGGCGCAGGAGCTGGAAAGCGCCTACGTCCTCGCCGACGAGCCTCCGCCCGAGTCGGCCGTCGTGATCGACGTCATCGCCTGAGCGAGGGCGACTGCCGCGCCCACGGCGCTACGCTGGCGGCCATGCCGGAGCTTCCCGAGGTCGAGACCGTCCGGGCACGACTCGAGCCCAGGCTCGTCGGCCGCCGTTTCGAGCACGTCGGGATCTTCGACCCGCGCCTCACCCGGCCCGCCGATCCCGCCGGATTGGCCGCCGAGCTCGAGGGCGAGCGGGTCGCCGCGCTCGATCGCCGCGGCAAGTATTTGATTGTCCGGTTCGAAAGCGGTCGCGTTCTCCTGATTCACCTCCGGATGACTGGACAGCTACTCCTGGTAGACGGCATCGCAAGCGACGCCTTAGACGGCGGTCCGCCTCCGGCCGAAGACGTCCATCGTCACGCTGTTGTCAGGTTAGACGACGGCTCGGACGTCGTGTACCGGGACGTGCGCCGCTTCGGCACGTGGCAGCTCCTGGACGAGGACGACTTGCTGCCGTACCTCGCGCAGCGCATCGGCCGGGAACCGCTGGTGCGCTCGTTCACGAGCAAGCGGCTCGCGGAGGCGCTCGCGGGCCGGCGAGCTCCGCTCAAGTCCGCGCTCCTCGACCAGCGGCGGCTCGCGGGCGTCGGAAACATCTACGCCGACGAGGCGCTCTGGCGTGCGCGCCTGCACCCGCTCCGACCCGCCGGCGAGCTGAGCGCGGAGGAAATCGCGGCGCTCCACCGCGGAATCCGGGCTGCCTTGCGGGCCGGGATCGCACGCCAAGGCGCGACGCTCAGCAACTACCGGACTCCGGACGGAAGCCCGGGGCGGATGCAGGAGGAGTTCAGGGTCTACGGCCGCGAGGGCGAATCGTGCGAGCGTTGCGGGACGCCGATCGAGAAGATCCGCGCGGGCGGCCGCGGCACGTGGTACTGCTCGTCCTGCCAGCGTTGAGCCTGCCGGGCACCCCGCGAAAGACTATTGCTTACGCGCCGTAGCGCTACCGGTTTCGAATGCGAAACGAGCGGACAGACCCACCCGTAGGGGAAATGGGGTCGATAACGAAAGGGCGGGGGCCAGCCCCGCCCTTCTCGTACCTCGAGCCGTGCGGGTTTCAGGCCGCGATCCGCTCGAGCTCGCCGCCGCGATCGAGCTGCCAGAGCTCGGTGTAGCCGCCGATCGGCCGGCCGTCGATGAGGATCTGCGGGACGGTCCAGCCGCCGGTCAGGTCGAGCAGGCGCTGGCGGAACGCCGGGTCGTCGTCGAGCGAGATCTCCTCGTACTCGAGCCCGCGTGCGTCGAGCAGCGCCTTGGCGCGGACGCAGTAGGCGCACCAGCGGGTCGTATACATCTGAATCCTCGGCATTACGAGTTCAAACGCAGAAAACGCCGCGGCGATTCCCGGCCTGGCCCGTCTCTACACTTGAGCCACGTGGCCGGCCGCTCGTACAAGACCGAGGCCGTGGTGCTGCGCTCCTTTCGTTTCGGCGAAGCGGATCGCGTGCTCCACCTCTACACGCGTGAGCGTGGTCGGATCGGCGCCGTCGCGAAAGGTGTCCGAAAGACGAAGTCGCGCTTCGGCGGGCGACTCGAGCCGCTCAGCCACGTCGAGCTCATGCTGCACCAGGGCGGCGGAGAGCTCCAGACGGTCACTGGAGCGGAGCTGGTCCGGTCGCACCGCGAGGCGCGTGAGGACTCGTACCGTCTCGGCGCCGGGCTCGTCGGCGCCGAGGCGATGCTGCGCCTGTTCCCCGAGCAGGAAGCGAACGAGCGGGCGTTCCGCGCGCTCGTGCGGTTCCTCGACCTCCTCGACGAGCTGAGCCCCGTCAAGCGCGCGACGGGCCTCGACCCGCTCGTGCTCTCTTTCCAGCTGAAGCTGCTCTGGCTGTCGGGATACCTGCCGCACGTGACGAGCTGTGCGGACTGCGGTGCCGAGACGGGCCTCGCCGGCTACTCGCCGACGGCCGGCGGAGCGGTCTGCGAGGCCTGCGCGAACGGTGCGCTGCCGCTCTCCCGCGACGGGCTGCTCGGAATCGAGGGGCTCCTCCAGCGGCCGCTCGCCGAAGCTTCCGACGCCGGCCTGACGGATCGCGGCGCTCGCGAGGCGCTCGGCGTGATCACGGCCTCGTACGAGTATCACGGCGGCTTCCGTCTCCGGACGCTGACCGCCTAGTCCCGGCGTTTCCGGTCAGCCGGCGCGACACACGCAGGCCGGTCGGACCGTGCCGTTAGGCTCAGCGCCGTGAACTTCCAGGAGATGATCCGCTCGCTCGAGGGGTACTGGGCGGAGCAGGGCTGCGTGCTCATGCAGCCCTACCACACGGAACTCGCAGCGGGCACGATGAATCCCGCGACCTTCCTGCGCTGCCTCGGGCCAAGGCCCTGGAAGACCGCCTACGTCGAGCCGGTGATCCGGCCGCTCGACGGCCGGTACGGCGAGAACCCGTACCGCTTCCAGCACTACTTCCAGTACCAGGTGATCCTGAAGCCCGCGCCCGAGGACGTGCTCGACCGGTACTTCGCCTCACTCGAGGCGATCGGGATCGACCTGCAGCGCCACGACATCCGCCTCGTCGAGGACGACTGGGAGCAGGCGACCCTCGGCGCGTGGGGGCTCGGGTGGGAGGTCTGGTGCGACGGGATGGAGATCACGCAGTGGACGTACTTCCAGCAGCTCGGCGGATTCGACGTCGAGCTCGTCCCGGCCGAGATGACGTACGGGCTCGAGCGCCTCGGCATGTTCCTGCAGGGAAAGTCGAGCGCGTTCGAGCTCGAGTGGGCGCCTGGGGTGACGTGGGGCGACGTGTACCACGAGAGCGAGCGGGAGTGGTCGGCGTACAACTTCGAGCTCGCGCCGGTGGAGACGCTATCGCGGCGGTTCGGGGAGGCCGAGGAGGAGTGCCGGCAACTCGTCGAGCGCCGCCTTTCCCTTCCGGCTTACGACCAGGTGCTGAAGTGCTCTCACATGCTGAACCTGCTGGACGCCCGCGGAGCGCTGTCGGTGACCGAGCGGGCGGCGTACGTGGGGCGCGTCCGGACCCTGGCTCGCGAGGTCGCGCGGCTCTATCTCGAACAGGAGGGCGATGGCGACGCTGCTGGTTGAGATCGGCTGCGAGGAGCTTCCTGCACGCGCGTGCCGGGAAGCCGAGGCGCAGCTGCCGATGTTGGTCGAGCGGGAGCTCGGGGCTCGTCCGGACGGGGTCTTCGTGGGGCCCCGGCGGATTGCGGCCGTCCTGCTCGACGTTGCCGAGCGGACGCCTGACGAGTGGGTAAAGGGACCGCCGGAACAGCTTGCGGAGAAGGCGGCGGCCGGGTTCGCGAAGCGGCACGGCGTCGAGGTCGAAGCGCTCGTCGCGCGCGAGGGCTTCCTGGGCTTCGAGCGGCCCGGGCGGCCGCTTGCCGAGGCGCTGCCGGAGAAGGCCGACGCGATCGTTCGCGGCCTTGCGTTCTCGAAGTCGATGCGCTGGGACGATAGCGGGCTTCGCTTCTCCAGGCCGGTGCGGTGGACGCTGGTCAAGCTCGGCGGCGAGACCGTCGTCGGCGAGTCGTCGTTCGGCCACCGCTTCGCGGAAGGCGCTGTCGAGATTCCTGCCGCGGGCGAGTACGAGGAGCGCCTCCGCTCGGTACGCGTCGAGCCAGACGCGGAGGAGCGACGGCGACAGATCGTCTCGGGACTCGACGCGATCGGGGGGTGGAGCGACCCGGCCGGCGTGCTCGAGGAGGTCGTCTACCTCGTCGAAAGCGTGACGGTGCTCGAGGGACGCTTCGACGAGCGCTTCCTCCAACTGCCGGAGCGCGTGGTCGTGACGGCGATGCAGTCGCACCAGCGCTACTTCCCGCTCGGAGAGAACCGGTTCGCGTTCGTTGCCAACGGCGGCGATCCGGACACGGTGCGGGCCGGTAACGAGGGGGTTCTCGCGGGGCGGCTCGACGATGCGAGCTTCACGTTTGAGCGCGACGTCGCGTCGGGCATCGAACGGCTCGCGGAGCGGTTGGGCGGGATCACCTTCTTCGCGGGTGCGGGGTCGTTCGCGGACAAGTCCGAGCGGCTTCGCGATCTCGTCGAGAAGCTGGGCGGGGGAGAGGCGTCGCTCGAGGCGGCCCGGCTGGCGAAGGCCGACCAGGCATCCGAGCTCGTGCGCGAGTTCCCCGATCTCGAAGGTCACATCGGCGCCGAGTACGCGCGCCTCGCCGGCTACCCGGAGGCCGTCTGCGCCGCGGTCGACGAGCAGTACCTGCCGGATTCTGCGGGCGGGCCCCTGCCGCAGACCGAGGCCGGGAAGGTGCTCGCGGCGGCGGACAAGCTCGACACCCTTTCCGTGTCCTTCTCGCTCGGGCACCGGCCGACCGGCTCGCGGGATCCCTACGGGTCGCGGCGCGCGGCGATCGGGCTCTGCCGGTTGGCGCTGGAGGGCGGGCTGATGATTCCTCGCGAGCTCATGCCCGAGGACGTGCGGGAGTTCGTCGAGGAGCGGCTCGAGGGTCTGGTCGACGTGCCCGTCGAGTACGTCCGGGCGGCGCGGGCCTCGGCGGCGCCCGACCTCGCGAGCGTTGGTCGTCTGGCGGAGACGCTGTACGCGGAGCGGGAGACGGCGTCGTTCGGCGGTGTCTACACGGCGTACGAGCGGGCGGACCGGCTGGCCGGTCGCGCGGCGGACGAGGCCGCGGAACAGCTCGACCGCTCGCTCTTGCGCGAGGATGCGGAGCGCGCGCTCGCGGAGGGGTTGGCGGCCGTCTCGGTCGACGGTGACGTGCGCAAGGCGCTCGAGTCGGGCGCGAAACTGGCGCCGCTCGTCGAGCGGTTCTTCGACGAGGTGCTCGTCATGGACGAGGACCCGGCCGTGCGCGCGAACCGGCTGAGGTTGCTGCTCGACGTTCGCGACACGCTCGGGCGGTTGGGGGACTTTTCGCAGATCCCGCGCTAGTCGCTCGCCGGCGGCCCGGCGAACCCAGCCCCTACTGAATGTTCACGCGCGCGCGTGTTACTGCGGGTCCCGACCCGCCCCCCTGCCATGGCGGTCAGCCTACCGCCGAGGTGCGCAGGTGTCTGTCACGGATCTGTGATGAGTTCGTCAAATCTCGTGCACAGGCCCGAGCGACCGCATGACGCGCAATCGCCCGCGATCCTGCGGCTCCGCCCCGGGTTACGCTCCGCGCGTGACGAAGCAGCCGGTCGAGCTCCACGTCATCTCGGACTCCACCGGCGAGACCGCGGTCCGGCTCGTCCACGCGCTCGAGGCGCAGTTCCCCGACCAGGAATTCGAAGAGATCCGCCATCCCCGCGTCGAGACCGTCGACGACCTGCAGCTCGCGCTCAACCGCGCGAAGGGTCGCCCCGCGGTGATCGTCTACACACTCGTCCACCCAGAGCTCCGCGAGGCCGCGCGCGCCCTCTGCCGGCGCTACCGGCTCCATTACTGCGACCTCCTCGGCCATCCGATCGAGGCCGTCGCCAAGGTCGCCGGCGTCGCCGCCCAGATGACCCCGGGCGCGCGCGCGCCGCTCGACTCGACCTACTTCAAGCGCATCGCCGCGATCGAGTTCGCCGTCAAGTACGACGACGGCGTCGGCGCCGGCCTGCATGAGGCGGACATCATCCTCGTCGGCGTCTCCCGCACCTCGAAGACGCCGCTCTCGATGTACCTCGGGTACCTCGGTTACAGGACGGCGAACGTGCCGGTGGTGAAGGGCATCGAGCCTCCGTCGGCACTCTTCCAGGTCGACCCGACGAAGATCGTCGGCCTCACCATCGACGCCGAGCGGCTGCACGAGATCCGCCGGCAGCGGGCGGCGCGGCTGGGCGGCAACCAGCGCGCGTACGCCGAGCTCGTAGAGATCTATGCCGAGCTCGAGCAGGCCGAGGCGATCCACCGCCGCCTCGGCTGCCCCGTGATCGAGATCTCGGACCTGTCGATCGAGGAGACCGCCGCTCGGGTGATCCGGCTGGTCGAGCGCCGCAGGGCCGAGACGAAAACGAAGGACGAAGCGCCCGTAGCGTGAGCAGGCCGAGAGCGAAAGTCCCGCTCTGGCGCTGGGCCCTCTGGTGGCTGATCCTCGTCGCCGCCCTGGGGATCTTCTACGTGGTGCTGACGCCCGTCTGGATGGGGCTGCGGGCGCTTGCCTGGCTGGCCGACTTCCGGGCGCGCCGTCGGCCCGGCTACCGCCCGCCGGTCGTCAGCTGACGTCGCGTGTCCGGCAGCGGCGTCAGGACCTGCTCGAGCCGGTCGCGGAGCTGCTCGTACGCGGGCGGCAGCGAGAGATGCTCGCCGAGCTCCTCGAGGGGCTCGTCGACGTCGAAGCCGGGGCCGACCGTCGCGATCTCGAACAACACGCCGCTCGGCTCTCGGAAATAGATCGAGCGGAAATAGAAGCGGTCGATCACCGGCGTGGGGGAGGCACCCGCCTCGGCGACGCGTTTCTGCCAGGCCTCGTGGTCGTCCATCGGCGAAGCCCAGGCGACGTGATGCACGGTGCCCGCGCCGCCGGCGCCGCGCTGGTCGGTGCGGTCGTAGCGGTAGAACGAGCCGCGCTGCTCGCCGCGGACCTCCCAGGCGGCCTCGCCGTCCGGCGAGAACTCAAGCGTCTGCTCCAGGAAGTGGCGGCTCTGCTCCGGGTCGAAGGTGTAGGCGCGAACGGAGTCGAATCCCTGCAGCGCGACCTCGCTCGGCACCTCCGGGTGGTCGGCGATCAGCGGCTGGTCGCTCGTCTCGACCAGCAGGAGCTCGTGCCCGAGGCCCTCGGGATCCGCAAACAGGAGCGAGGCGTCGCCGCGCTCGGTCGTGACGTCCTCGGCGCGGAGGCGCTCCTCCCAAAAGGCGAGCGCGTCCTCCGAGGCGACGCGCCAGGCGATGCGGTGGACCATGCCGGCGCCCGCGGTGCCGCGCCGCGCGCCGGGATATTCGAAGAAGGTGATGTCGGCGCCCGGATCGCCCCGCTCGTCGCCGTAGAAGAGGTGGTAGACGGTCGGGTCATCCTGGTTGACGCTCTTCTTGACGAGCCGCAGGCCCAGGACGCGCGCGTAGAAGTCGACGTTGCCAGGCGCGTCCGCGGTGATCGCCGTGACGTGGTGGATCCCCTCGAGCTTCATGCCCGGAGGCTAGCGGATGCCTGCCGGGCTCCAGGCGGGATCGAGGACGCCCGAGAAGCGGCCGATCCGCATTGCACTGCCGCCGGCCGAGGGAATCGTCATCAGCCAAGGCGGGTGGCCCTGGCTGGCGAGGAGGAACCCGCTGGCGAAGGCGATTCGCGAGCCGTTCGGCGACCAGGTCGGGTGCTCGTCGTCGGCCTCGCTCGTGGTCAGGCGGGTCAGGCCGGTTCCGTCTGCGCCGACGACGTAGATCTCCCCGCTCGGGGGGCAGCCGTCGACCGGGCAGGCGGGGCCGTTGTGATCGGCAAAGGACACGAACGCGATCCGGCGTCCGTCCGGCGACCACGCGGGCGAGACGCCTCGGACCGGTTCCGGGCCAAGGGCGCGGAGCTGCGAGCCGTCGGCGTCGGCCAGGTAGAGCGTCGCCTCCTCGATCGGGAGCGACGGGGCGGCCAGGCGCGAGTAGGCGATCGTCTTGCCGTCGGGCGACCAGGCTGGGCTGATGTCGAGCCCGTCAGAGAGCAGGCGCGCCGCGTGCCGGCCCTGCCCGTCGATCGTGTAGAGGGACAGGGTCGCACCGGTCAACCGGACGAAGGCGATCCGGCGGCCGTTCGGAGAGAGGGTCGGCATCGCGTCGTACGGCCCCTTGGTGAGTTGGTGCGCGAGGCCCCCGGCGGCGGGCACAGCGGCGAGCCGGTAGCGGTCGGCGCCCCAGTAGATGAGATTCCGCTCGAAGACGATCCGCCGGCCGTTCGGCGACCAGACCGGGCCCGAGTCGCCGCCGAGCTGCTGGCGCGTCGGCGGGACCGTCAGGCGGCGCAGCCCGCGGCCGTCCGGCCGCGCGGTGTAGATGCTGCTGAGGTCGTCGCGCTCGAGTCCGAACGCGATCCGGCTGCTCGCGGCGCTTCCCGCGCCCTGCGCGCCTCGGACCAGGAGGACGGCAAACGCGGCGACGAGCAGGGGCCTCATCCGCTCGAGCTTACGCGGGCAGCGAGAGCGCGGATGTGGAGGAAGAGCGGGACGCGGCGCCAGCGGGGCGCGCCCTCGAGTCTAGGGTTCTTTCGTACGCGTGTCTGACACCTCGCGGTTCGACCGAAAGCACGCTCCGAGCAGGGCTTTCTCAGGAACTGTGGATCGTTTGTGACAGTTTCGTGTCGGTGTCTGGCACCGTGACGCAACTGTGTAATGCCGCGCGCCGTATGGGAAGATCCTGCGCAATGCGAGGGAACGGACGCTTCGTCTACGACTTCGACGAGCCGTCCGGCGGAGGACGAGAGCTTCTCGGCGGCAAGGGCGTCGGCCTGGCCGAGATGACCCAGCTCGGAATCCCCGTGCCGGCCGGCTTCACGGTGACGACCGACGCGTGCCGCGAGTACATGCGAAACGGCAAGACGCTCCCGAGCGGGCTCGAGGAAGAGATCGCGAGCCACCTCCACGCTCTCGAGGAGAAAACCGGCAAGCGCTTCGGCGACCCCGAGAACCCGCTGCTCGTCTCCGTCCGCTCCGGGGCCGCGATCTCGATGCCCGGGATGATGGACACGATCCTCAACCTCGGCCTCAACGACGAGGCCGTCGAGGGCCTGGCCGCCGCCACGGGCAACCGCCGCTTCGCCTACGACTCCTACCGCCGGCTGATCCAGATGTACGGCGAGGTGGTCGACGGGATCGACGCCGAGCGCTTCGAGCAGGCCCTGCGCGCCCTGAAGGAAGAGCGAAACGTCAAGCAGGACGTCGACCTGACGGCCGACGACCTCGAGGAGCTCGCTCGCGGCTTCAAGCAGATCTACGAGGACGAGATCGGCCGGCCGTTCCCGCAGGACGCGGGCGAGCAGCTGAGCCGCGCGGTGCGGGCCGTGTTCGATTCGTGGGAGACGCCGCGCGCCCAGGTCTACCGCAGGGCAAACCGGATCGCGGACGACCTCGGCACCGCCGTCAACGTCGTCCAGATGGTCTTCGGGAACAAGGGCGCCAAGTCGGGAACCGGCGTCGCCTTCACCCGCGACCCGTCGACGGGCGAGCAGGGGCTCTACGGCGAGTTCCTCGCGGACGCACAGGGCGAGGACGTGGTCGCGGGCATCCGCACGCCGGAGCGGCTGGAGGCGATGAAGCGCGACCTCGGCGACACCTTCGACGAGTTGCTCGGCACGATGCGCCGCCTCGAGGAGCATTACCGGGACGTCCAGGACATCGAGTTCACCGTTGAGGACGGCCGGCTCTACCTGCTCCAGACGCGCTCGGCCAAGCGCACGGCCACCGCCGCGCTGAAGGCCGCGGTCTCGATGGTCGGCGAGAGCCTGATCACGCGAGAGGAGGCCGTCGCCCGCATCGACCCCGGCCAGCTCGACCAGCTGCTGCACCCGATGATCGACCCCGACGCGAAGGTCGAGGTCGCCGCGCGTGGCCTGAACGCAAGTCCCGGCGCCGCCTGCGGCAAGGTCGTCCTCGATGCGGACACCGCCGAGGAGCGCGGCAGGGCGGGCCAGGACGTGATCCTCGTCCGCTGGGAGACGACCCCGGACGACATCCACGGCCTGATCCAGGCCGCTGGGATCCTCACCGCGCACGGCGGCATGACCTCCCACGCGGCCGTGGTCGCCCGCGGGATGGGCAAGCCGTGCGTCGCGGGGTGCGAAGGCCTGACGATCGACGCCGATGCGCGGACGCTCACGATCGGCGGCCAGAAGCTCTCCGAGGGCGACGTGATCACGATCGACGGCGGCACCGGCAGGGTGATCGTCGGCTCGGTCGATCTGGTGCCCCCGCAGATCAACGAGGACTTCGAGACGATCCTCGGCTGGGCGGACGACCTCCGCCGCCTCAAAGTCCGCGCGAACGCCGACACCCCCGAGGACGCGGCCAAGGCGCGCGAGTTCGGCGCCCAGGGAATCGGGCTCTGTCGAACGGAGCACATGTTCATGGCCGAGGACCGGCTGCCGGTCGTCCGGGAGATGATCATGGCCTCGGGCGAGGACGAGCGGCGCGCCGCCCTCGACAAGCTGCTGCCGCACCAGCAGGGCGACTTCGAGGGGATCTTCGAGGCGATGGCAGGCCTGCCCGTCACGATCCGGCTGCTCGACCCGCCGCTGCACGAGTTCCTGCCGCCGCTCGAAGAGGCGAAGGACGAGCGCATGCGCGAGCGGATCCGCGCGCTACAGGAGTCGAACCCGATGCTCGGCACGCGCGGCTGCCGCCTCGGCCTGCTCTGGCCCGAGATCTACGAGATGCAGGTGCGCGCGATCATCCGGGCGGCGGAGGCGGTCGAGAAGCGCACCGGGGAGGCGCCGCTCGTCGAGATCATGCATCCGCTCGTGGGCTTCGCCGAGGAGCTGCACCGGCTGCGCGCGATCACGCTCGCGACCGCGAGCGACGAGAGCGAGTCGGTGGAGTACCTCGTCGGGACGATGATCGAGCTCCCGCGCGCCTGCATCCGAGCCGACGAGATCGCCGAGCACGCGGACTTCTTCTCCTTCGGCACGAACGACCTCACGCAGACGGCGCTCGGGTTCTCCCGTGACGATGCCGAAGGCAAGTTCCTGACGCGCTACCTCGAGGACGGCGTGCTCGAGCGGAACCCGTTCGAGACGCTCGACCAGAGCGGCGTCGGCGACCTGATGCGGATCGCGGTCGAGAGGGGCCGAGGGGCCAAGGAAGGCATCAAGCTCGGCATCTGCGGCGAGCACGGCGGGGAGCCCGCCTCGATCGCGTTCTGCCACGGCCTGGGGCTCGACTACGTCAGCTGCTCGCCCTATCGTGTGCCGCTCGCCAGGCTGGCGGCGGCGCAGGCGGCGCTCAAGGAGTCGGGTGTGGAAGCCGTTAGCGCCGGTGGATAGCTACGAGAGGAGTTGAACGTGAGGCAGGTTGGTTGGTGTGCGTTGCTGGCGGCGGTGGTCGTCGTCCTCGCCGGTTGCGGCGGCGGCGGCGAGAAGAAGGGGGAGACCGAGCAGCCGAGTGCAGCGGCCAAGAGCGCGTGCAACGGCGCCGCGCTGGTCGACAGCGAGAAGCTGAAGCTGCCGCCGAGCTTCCCGCAGATCGAGGCGGACAAGCTCACCTACACCCAGCAGTCGACCGAGGGCCCGACGAACGTCGTCGAGGGCTACTTCCACGGCGACGTCAAGGAGGCACACGACGAGTTCAAGAAGGAGCTCGAGGGCGCCGGCTTCAAGATCCTCTTCGACGAGCTCGAGGAGCACGACTCCGAGGTTTCATGGCAGGGCGAGGGCCGTACCGGCCAGGTCGCGCTACGGGAAGAGTGCGGCGAGAACGACAAGACCTATGTCCGAATCACGAACCGGCCTGCTTAGCTGAATCACCGCTGCGGGGGATGCCCCGTGGCGCTTCGAGTCCGATCATCAGGGTGACACCCGGAGGTGCCGCCCTGATGACCCCGGACCGCGAGAACCGACTGAAGACGATGACGGTGCTCTTTGCCGCCGTCGTCTCGCTGTTCCTCGTTCGCGGCGGGCATGCGACCTCTCAAAGCGTCGCGCCCTGCACGATCAACGGGACGTCGGGCCCCGACATCCTCGTCGGGACCAAGGGGCGCGATGTGATCTGCGGGCTCGGTGGGAACGACGTCCTCGACGGCAACGCCGGCAACGACATCCTCCGCGGCGGGGACGGCAGGGACATCCTCAACGGCGGGAACGGCAACGACGTCCTCGCGGGCGGCCCGGGTAGCGACAAGCTGCAGGGGGACCGCGGCAGCGACCGGGTCTACGGCGGGCTCGGGAACGACGTCATCTTCGCGTGGGACGGGTTCGCGGACCGACTCGACGGCGGGCCAGGCGGGAACGACCACGCCTGGAAGGACATGCTCGACCGCGCGACGCGCATAGAACGCTTCGGATAAAGACGGCCGCACCGGCAGAAGCCGGCACGGCCTCTATGGTCGGCGTCGCAAGTGAGCGCCTTAGCTACGCGTAGCCGCGTACCTTGAGGTACGCGACGGCGATGCTCAGGAGGCCGACGCCCAGCACACCGGCGATTCCCCAGAGCCCGAGCCGGCTGTAGGCGGCGTGGCCGCGGCCGAAGCTCGAGAGCACGAGCGTGCAGAGGACCCCGCCGATCAAGCCGCCGATGTGCCCACCGATCGAGATGTTCGAGAGCACGAAGCTCAGGATCAGGTTGATCACGATCAGGCCGAGCGCCGAGCCGCCGAGCACGAAGTTGCGCTGCCGCTCCATCACGAGCGCCGCGCCGAGGATCCCGAAGATCGCGCCTGAGGCTCCGACCGTGCGCGTGTTCGGGTCGAGCACGAGCGCGCCCGCCGAGCCGGCCAGGCCGGAGACGAGGTAGACCAGCAAGAAGCGGCCGCGGCCGAGTGCCGCCTCGACCGGGGCCCCTGCGAACCAGAGGAAGTACATGTTGAAGCCGATGTGGATCAGGCTCGCGTGGAGGAATGCCGCGGTGACCAGGCGCCACCAGTCGCCCTTCGCGACGAAGGGGCCGTAGAGGAGCCACTTGTCGAAGAGCGAGCCCCCGGGGCTGTTGAGGCCCGCTCCCTGGGCTGCGGTGACGACGTAGACGAGGACGTTGAGCCCGATCAGCGTCTTTGTCACAAGCGCGCCGGTGCCTTCGAACGCCGTGCGGCGGGCTCCCGCGGTGACGCGCCGAACGCCCTGCGGCTTCCCGGAGTGCTCCGGGCAGCGCTGGCCGACCGGCGCCGGCGTCATGCATTCGGCGCAGATCGGGCGGCCGCACTCGGAGCACGAGACGTACGTCTCGCGGTTCGGGTGCCGGTAGCAGTACATCGGCGTGGACATTGGCGCCAAGCGTAGCCCCGCATGCGGCCGTGACACTTCCGTGACGGTGTCTGACACCGCGCCCGCCGAACCCCGAACGCCGCCTTCACGGAGGCAAGCCGTTCTCCGGTCGGCGCGACACACTTCCGTGACGAAGACGTGCGGGTTTCGTGTCGGTGTCTGGCACCGAGACTTGTAGCGTTGCGCCGTGCGCTTCCACGTCGCGTTCACGCCGGCCGAGGCGGCAGCGGCCCCGCTGGGAATCGTCGTCGACGTCATGCGGGCGACGTCCACGATCGCGCAGGCCCTCGCGTCCGGCTACCGCCGCGTTCTCTGCTGTAGCGAGATCGACGAGGCCCGACGGCTGCGCGCCGAGCTGGGCGACGGCGGTCGTCGCGGCCGCGGCCTCCTGCCGCGAGGTCGTGCTCGGGTCGCTCCTCAACCTCGACGCAGTCGCTGCACACGCGCGGGCGCGCGGGGAGGACACCGTCGTCCTCTGCGCCGGCTACAAGGACGCCTTCGCGATCGACGACGCGTACTGCGCCGGCCGGATCGTCACCCTGCTCGACTGCGACCGCAGCGACGCGGCCAGGGCGTCCGAGGTGATCGCGGCGCGCTTCCCGAACGCGATCGACGGCATCAACGCGCGCACCTACGGCCCGCCCGGCCTCGAGGAGGACATCGCGTGGTGCTCCCAGGTGAGCGTGCTCGACGTGGTGCCGCGCCTCTCGCGGATGCTCGAGCGGGCGGCCGAAGTCACGCTCTGACGCGCGCCACCAGTCCCTCTGCTGCAGCGCGAAGACTCACATTCGTCACATTTCGAGACCAACTTCTCTTGACATGCGAACACCTGTTCGTGTAGAACACCTGTTCGTGATCGCGTCCATCGTCATTCCCGGATTCGAGCTGCGAGCCGCGCTGCGGGAGCGGCCGCGCCTGCAGGCCGAGCCCGCGGCGCTGGCTCCGGAACCGGCAACCGAGGCACTGCTCGGGCCGGTAACCGCCACCGCCGAGGTCGCCGGCATCCGGCCGGGCATGCGTCTCGGGGAGGCGCTCGCGACCTGCCCGTCGCTGCAGCTCGTCGATCCCGATCCGGCCGCGGCGGAGGAGGCCTGGGAGCAGATCGTCCGCAGGCTCGAAGACGCGGGTATCGCCGTCGATCCGGCCGCGCCGGGCTGCGCGTACTTCGAGACGCGCGGGGTCGAGCGGCTCTACGGCGGCCTCGAGCCGGCGCTCAGGCGGGCGCTGAAGGCCGTCGGCCCGGGCTGGGACGCACGTATAGGCGCGGCACGCAGGCGCTTCGCGGCGCTGGCAGCGGCAAACGTCGCGCGCTCCGGCCAGGTGCTGATCGTCTCCGACGAGCACACGCGGGAATTTCTCTCGCCGCTGCCGCTGACGCTGCTTCCGCTCGCAGCGGGGCAGCGCGAGGAGCTCCAGGAACTTGGAATCACGAAGCTCGGAGAGCTTGCCGGGCTGCCGGGTGGCGCCGTGGCCGAACGTCTGGGGCCGGACGGCCGGCGCGCCTGGGGCCTGGCGAGAGGGGGCTCGAGCCGCCGCGTCCGTGGAAGGAAGCCCGCCGCGGAATTGCTGGAGACGCTCGAGTTTCCCGAGGCGGTCGGAAACGAGCTGACGCTGAGACGCTCACTCGGCGTCTTGCTGGACCGCCTGCTCGCTCGACCGGAGCGCGGCGGGCGGGCTTTGCGCAAGCTCGCACTCGCGACGAGGCTCGTCGGCGGCGGTTCTTGGCGCCGAACGGTCACGCTGCGGGACGCGACCGCAGAGCCCGCCCGCCTGCGCGCCGCGCTGGGGCCGAAGCTCCTCGACCTGCCGGCGCCGGTCGTCGCGCTGACGCTGGAGGTCTTGATCCTGGCGGAGTCGGTGGGAAGCCAGCTCGAGCTCGTTCAGCCCGAAGGGGCCGAACTGCGTGCCCACCTGCGAGAAGGGCTGCGTCAGGTTCGCGCCGGAACCGGTTCCGGCTCCGTCTGCACCGTCGTCGAGGTCGCTCCGTGGTCACGCCTGCCGGAACAGAGAGCACTGCTGGTTCCGCGCGACGACTGAACCAGCCGCAGCGGGCGTTGGTCGAGGCGCATGTCGACGGGTCGCCTCGCCGCGTGAACCGCTCGGCGGTCGCGCTCGTCCGCGAGGAGTGGCGCGTGGTCGATCGCTGGTGGACAGAGGAGCCGGTCAGCCGGCGGTACTTCGACGTCGTCCTCGCAGGCGGCGAGCACATGGTCGTCTTCCACGACGAGGAGGTGAGCCGCTGGTTCAGCCAGAGGGGGTCGTGAGGGCGTCAGTCTCGCGCGCGCAGGCGGTCGAGGAAGCCGGCAGGCGGCGCGTGGACGTTGAAGCAGCGGATGGGGTCGGCACCGGCGGGCCGGAAGCCGTGGACGCTGTTGCGCGGAGCGGCGAGGAAGTTGCCCGGACGCGCGATGTGCGACTCGTCGCCGATGCGGAACTCGACGTCGCCTTCGAGAACGTAGAACGCGTCCACGTGGTCGTGATGGGTATGGGGGTCGACGCCCTCGAACTCGAGCTGGAATGTCATATCGATCACCGAGAGCTGCGGGAGGTCGCAGAGGATCCGGTGGGTGCTCACGGCGCTGCGAAGGATCTCGGCGTCCTCCGGTTTGGTGAAGACCGCGTCGGCAAGCGGCCGCCCGCCGTCGGGAGGAGGGTCGTGCTGG
>WNFY01001958.1_pt1 | contig 21773 bp, 10 predicted proteins | sample 5400091 | NCBI WGS metagenome assembly WNFY01 (sample SAMN13153364, study PRJNA577476) | soil metagenome | isolation source: 60 cm soil or saprolite under grassland replicate 1 | place: USA:California | collected 2016-06-15
CATCTGACCTCTTCGTGCATGTTCAGCTTGCTCGAGGCTGGCTTGAGGGTCGCGGATTGCTTCAGGACAACTGCTATGGCAATTACCTTGCAATTCACACCTATTTTCTGGTTCTGCCGCTCGGGTTTATAGCAAAGCCGTTCGGCGCTCCCGGTTTGCTATTCGTGCTCGGCGCGTCGGTAGGAGCGGCATACTTCTGGGCAACGCGTATCCTGCGTCTTCTGGCGGTTGAAGGACGCGTTGCAGTAATCGCAGCCGGGGTACTTCTCACCTCACCGTTTTCGGTTGAGTTCTATCAACATCCCGGCTTCGGATTTCAAGTCGAGATTCTTGCGCCGGCGTTATGTTTAGTTCTGTTCTATTTCCTACTTCGGCAGCGGATTATCCCGTCAATTATTACAGCACTAGCCGTCATTAGCGTGAAGGAGGATGCGCCAATTGCGGCGGCTATGGTGGCCATCGTGGCAGGCGTTGAGACATGGATTTCCTCAGCAGGCAAACGCCCGCGCTGCCGGTTTAACTCGCCGGCAGCGATCACACTTCTCTTGTCCATTTCCGCGATCCCCCTCTTACTCGCGATTTCCTGGTCACAGCCGGCAACAATGTACGCTCATCATTCGGTTGATCGCCTTGGTATGGTCAGGCCTGGAACCTTATCCAGTCCCGGAGCGCTTTTCGTCTTTGTCGCCTCCAACATTACTCATTGGCTTGGTAGCAGCGTTGTGCGTCGATGGCTGTGGATCATGATCGTAGGCAGCTTGGGGACAATCTTGTTGCGTCCGTACTACTTGGTTGTTGGTGTCGTCACAACCGTGGTCGCATGGCTCATGGGTCGAAACGACTTGCTGTGGGCGCCACGATTTTTTTCAACCGAGGCACTGCTTTGGTGTACCACGCTGATAGGCTTTGCTGCGATTGCGCGCGCTGCACAGTACTGCAGCAAATCAACGCGGACAGCAGTGCTTACGACTGCAATTGCAATCGCAGCATTTTCCGAGTCCGCGCAACTCTCGCTTGTGCCGTGGGCGTGCTCGGCATACCTCCTTCGTCCCGCCACCTTTTATTCCAAGCAGGAGCGAAAACAGGCAGATGCAGTGTTCGCGCGTTACCGCCGTGAAGGCAAGCCAGAGGAACCTGTCATTGCCTCGACCTGGCTGTTCCGTTACGCGCACGATCGAAACCTCTTCTGGCTCGACCGACTGCAGGGGCGGCCTGCGCCCATTTGGATTCTTGGCGACAGTGCCGACAATTATGTTCCTTACAGGATCAGCGCAGACACAATAAACCCAAACTCTGGGATCCGAATGGATGACTACAAAGTCATTGATCGTCGCGGCCGTTTCGTCTTGCTCAGAAAGAAGGACTAGCAATGAGGGAAACTGCGGTGCCCCAGTTACCGTCGTGTGAGAGTCGCCGTAAAGAAAGCTGCGCAGAAGTTCGGAAAGCGGCGACTAAGGGCGAGGTCTACAGAAAATAACATGCGATAAAGAAAACGCGGAACTGGTAACCTACGCGATATTCCACCAGTAGCCATGTACGATAGAGCGCTGAAAGGCCTAGTGGAACAATTCGTAAAATCGAAGTTAGTAGTCAAGCCTTGCAGCCACTCGCGGTTTCGAAAAAAAATTAACCACGGCAATGCGATGTTCGCGGATCCCAATGGTCCCTGCACATAGCGGAGTTCCGGCTCGGAAATCCTGAACTCGACCGGTTCATGATGCAGATATTTGAAGATCAAAGTAGATACGACTGAAAAGTAAGGCTCAGTCGCAATGACTTTGCCGCCGGATTTTAACTTGCTGGCGGCGCGGTTCAGAAATTCAATCGGGCTCTTGAGGTGATGCAACACATTAGTAAGCGTAATAACATCAAGGCTATTGTCCGCAATCGCGTCCAACTTGTCGATTTGGTGGCAGTCAAACACAAGGTCGAGGTAGTCCAGATCAAGCACGTCACTCGTAATGACGCTTGGGAGAAACTGTTTCAGCGGCGAAGTGCCGCTTCCTATTTCCAATATCGAAAGCGCCGCCGGATTGGGAAAGTCCTTGAACTGATCACGGTAAAGCTCGCGATACCAGAAAAGAAGATTTTGATTGGCGCTGAGTCGCGCCCGGTTGCGCAGTGTTGCGGCACGATCTTTCGCCTCCTCGCTCTCGAGAATTGTCGTCGACTGACTCATTTGAGTGCCCGGATGTAAAGTGAGCCGGCAAATTCCGAGACCACTGGCACGCTTTCCAGAAATCGGCCCAGCGAGTCCAACCGGCTAACAAAAGCCACGGGTGTTTTGGGGTGGAGAAAATCAAACGGCTCGATTCGAATGTCTTGATATCCTGTTTCCTCCAGCAGTCGCCAGAGCGGCCACCGAAAGAATGCGGTCTCATCGGGAGAGTCGCCAAGCTTGCGTTTAACCCAGGGCACATTCTTCTGTACCGCGATCTGAGGGTTCAGCATGTTTGGCTCTGTAAAGTAAATTGCGCCGCCGGGCTTCAACACCCGGAAGATTTCGCGCAATGCCGCTTCGACCTCGAGGTGATGCAAAACCGAGCTGCCCACCACGGAATCAAAGACGTCATCACGGTAGCTCAATTCATAGGCGTTCTGGATTTCGTAACGAACGTTTGGCGCAGCACAATTCGCCTTCGCGATTTCCAGAAGCTCAGGTGAGACGTCAATCGCGACGATCTCCGCTCCTGTGCGCGCCAATTCCCGAGTGAAATAGCCAGTGCCGCATCCTAATTCAAGCACACTCATTCCCGGGGCAAGGTGCTTGCTTAACATCTTTACCCGCCGGGCCCAGCGCAGTTTGCCGGCCGCGCTCTCCCAATTCCAAATCTCCCCCGCCCCATGTTCGGCCAAGAACCGGCCGTGTTGAATTTCTTTTGCAACGCGATCTTGCACTAGAAAAATGTCAGGTAATGTGAGTTAGAAATTGACGCACCTTCGTCGTGTCCGACCATCCGAAGAGCTAACAGGTCCTAATATCCGAGCTTTAGTTTCAAGAAGCCGTGCCAGCACATCTTCAGCATGACAAGTCCGTTGCGAAACACCTTGGTCATCTTTGTGGAACCATAGATGCGTTCCTGGTAGTGAACAGGCAAATCCAGAATTTTGAGGTTGAGCTTTGCAGCGCCAAATAACAGTTCATAGTCGCCCCAGCGATCCTCGATCCCCCAGCTGCCGAGCGTTGGCTTAATCCGCTCCCAATCGTTTCTCCAGAGGACTTTCGTGCCGCATAGGGTGTCCTTGACCCGTTGTCCCAGCAGATAGGTGAAAGCAACGCTGAAAAATTTGTTACCCAGCATGTTTGCTCCGTTCATCGCTCCTTTTGGCACGGGATAGACGAGGCGCGATCCGTTAACAAACTCTGACTGCCCCGAAACCATGACATCGACGAAGTAAGCCAGCTCCTCGGGAATCGTCGTGAGATCGGCGTCGAGGATTATCAAGATGTCTCCTGTCGCAGAGTCAAAACCTGTCCAGACGTTTCGCGACTTGCAAATTCCCGGTCCGTGCTCAAGACGAATATTCTTTTCCGGGTAAAGCGACTGCACTCGCAAGACTTCTTCAGCGGTTCCGTCAGTTGATTGGTCATCACAAAAAATTAACTCTGTTCGCCCCGCCAAGGCTGGAATTCGGCGAACGGCGTCCTCCACGTTTCCTTTCTCGTTTTTGCATGGAATGACCACTGACACCGCAAGCTTTTCGCGCAAAACCGGCGTCGGCAGCATTCGCGCGACGACCACCTGTGTCATGCAGAGTTTGCTAAAAAGTGGCAGGCGCGCACAGAAACGGTTAAGAAAACCAGAAAGCAACGGCAGATACTTTGGCAAAAGCACGATTCGATGCGTCTCGAGAGCTTCAAAGCCGGCGAGCTTCAACAAGTTTTGGATATCGCTAGTGGAAAGCCAGTTCTGCTCGGTGCGTGGCACCTTCATCCCGATCCATTCGGCAAAGGTAACGAACGGTTCCCAAAGGTGGTTGTAAGTTGTTATCAACACGCGCGTATGCCTTTGGCAAAGTGGCCTCAAATTTCGCAGCGCTTGAAGCACATCTACGGTATCGCCGATATCGTTGAAGAAAATGTAATCGAATTTCTCGTCCGGGTTGAAAGCCTGCTGGAACTCCTGCTTGTCTGGAAAGGCGACCGCGAATTCGAAGGATGGATTTCGTTGCTTTGCGATATCCACGATCTCATTGCAGATCTCGATACCTTTGGCACTACTTGGCCGGACAACGGCCAAGAGGTTGCCGGTGTCGCAGCGAACCGACAGGACCTTTTTCTCCGGTTCTACCAGGAAACGGAACAGCCGGTTGAGGAGTTCATAATAGTACTTGTTGCGGTTGATCCAAATCTCGCGACGAGCGGCGATTTTCGCCAGATGATCACGTGTTCGCTCGCGCCTTTCCTCAAGCGCGGCTGGTCCCCACACATCTCTGCTGGTCTCCCGCTCGTTCGGCACGACGTCCACAACTGCCATTGCCGGTTCCACCTTAATCGCAGATCTCATTCAAGTAACACCGTTTTGCTGGAGGAAAACAATCGTTGTGCTTGAGTATTCCTACGCCAGCCCCTAGCGCGTTGCAATGGAAGACGATTTTCTCACGCTGCACACGCCACTCTCGCCCGACGCGTTAAGGGAAAAACTGCGGCTTTGGGAACCGTGGAGTCATCGAGTGGACTTCGATAACGGCGTTTCGACACTGGACTGCGCCCGCCGCGCGCCATTTTCCGAATCGCCTCTGAGCAAATTTCGGCAGGCCGCAGCGGTGATCCCGTTCGCGGAACTCGCAGGCGGCCGTTTGCTGGACGTCGGATGCAATGCTGGTTACAACTCAATCAATGCTGCGTTGAACTACCAATTTTCGGCCGTTGGCATCGACGTCATTCGCCGCCATATCCAGGCCGCACGTTTTCTTGCTGCGTTAGCAGGCGTGTCATGTGAGTTTGAACTGGCCAGCGCGGAAATATTCAGCCGTCCCGGTGAGTTCGATGTCGTACTTCATTTCGGCACGCTCTATCATCTGCCGAACCCTTTGCTTTCCCTTTGGCGAAGTTTTGAGAACCTCAAACTAGGCGGTTACCTCGCGCTCGAAACTCAGGTCTATGATCACCCTCAGGATCCCAGCATCTGTTATTTCATGTACGGACAGAACAATGACGAGACTAATTTTTGGGCGCTGAGCACACCGGTCCTGAAAAAGAACCTCGAACTAATTGGATTTACTGACGTTCAGGAAGTGAGGACAGTAGCCCTACCAAACACGAGCCAACAGCAGTACATGGCCAGAATAATCGTCATTGCGCGCAAGTTACGCACTGGATACGGGCGGGGCGGTATGCATACGCAACGATCAATGCAACAACCGCTGACTTCCTCACTTACCGACTAATTTCTCATCGTGCCGTTTTCATTGACAGGGGATTACGATTGAGATTTTGATCTTTGCAACCCCGGCGGAGCTTCGCTGGGCCAGACACGCTGGTGTACTCTAGATATCGCAATTTCGCTGGAGAAAAGGAACGGCTGTGCTTGACTGATAGGTTCGACATCCCTCGTCAGAATGCCTGCGCAAGTCATCAAGATTAGTGGTGCCCGCCAGCACAATCTCAAGAACCTCCATGTGGAGATTCCACGGGAAAAGCTGGTCGTCATGACGGGGCTAAGCGGCTCCGGGAAATCCTCACTGGCTTTCGACACTCTTTATGCCGAAGGGCAACGCCGATACGTCGAAAGCCTTTCGGCTTACGCGCGGCAATTCCTCGATCAAATGGAAAAGCCAAATGTCGATTTTATCCAGGGGCTGTCTCCTGCCATTGCCATCGAGCAACGCAGCGCCGGGGCCAATCCAAGGTCGACAATCGCCACCACTACTGAAATTTACGATTATCTCCGGCTTCTCTTTTCTGCTGTCGGTCAGCCGCACGATCCCCTGACTGGGCGGCGTCTGAGCCGACAAACGCCCCAGCAGATTGTCGATCAGATTCTTGCGTACGAGGCAGGGTCCAAAATCGTTGCGCTGGCGCCGCTGATCGAAAGTCAACCGGGAGAATTCCGGGATGTAATCGAAAAGCTCAAGCGCGAAGGATTCGTTCGCGCGCGGATTGACGGTCAGCTTATTGAGCTGGATCGGCCCGAGCCGATCCGACTCAATAAGAACAGGCGGCATACGATTGAGGCGGTCGTTGATCGGTTAATCATTCGCGACGGAATTCGCGTGCGTCTGACGGATTCAATTGAGACTGCCCTCAAATTGGGCGGCAACAGCGTATCGATATTGCGATCGACACAGAAAACAGCGAACGCCCAACATCCAACATCCAACATCGAACCAGAGCAGTGGCGAGAACTGCGCTATTCCACCGATTATGGAAACGCGGAGACGGGATTTACCTTAGGCGACTTAACTCCCAGACATTTTTCTTTTAACAGTCATCTGGGAGCATGCCCGGCTTGTCATGGCCTCGGCACGCAATTGGTCTGCGATCCAGATCTGATGATCTCCGATCCTGGCAGAACGCTGGCCGAAGGGGCAATCACGCCTTGGCGACGCGGGACAAAGCGGATGCAAGCATACTACCGGCATCTGCAAAAGGCGCTGGTGAAACATTTTCACGTCGATGAAGATGTTCCTTTCAGCGATTTGCCAGAGGAATTTAAACGCGCGCTTTACTTTGGCACTAATGGCACGCCGATTGAAATGAACTTCAGCGGCAACGGGGAACGCAAGGTCGCGAAACCGTTCGAGGGACTGGTGCCGCAGATGCAGCGCCTTTATGAGCAAACGCAAAGCGAATTTACTCGTAACCGTATTCGCTCATTCATGACACGCGAGCCATGCAAGGTCTGTAATGGAGCGAGGCTAAAGCCGGAAATTCTTGGCGTTACGATAAAAGATCAGAACGCACGCGAACTGAACATTCACCAGTTTAGTGAACTGACGATCGAGGCGGCGGCCCGTTTTATCGCAACTCTCGACCTGACCGCGCAACAGCAAGTTATCGTCACTGACGTAGTTCGTGAAATTCAATCGCGCCTGCAATTCCTCGTCGAAGTCGGGCTCGGTTATCTCACACTCGATCGCCAGAGCGGAACGCTCTCCGGGGGCGAAGCACAGCGAATTCGATTGGCCACACAAATCGGCTCCGGTCTTGCGGGCGTGCTTTACATTTTGGATGAACCAAGCATTGGATTGCACCAACGCGACAATGGACGGTTGCTGGACACGCTGCGCCGCCTGCGTGATCTGGGAAATTCCGTGATCGTAGTTGAGCACGATGAAGAAACAATCCGAGCGGCCGACCACATTATCGACCTTGGCCCCGGGGCAGGCCCGCGCGGCGGTGAAATCGTCGCGCAGGGAAAACTCAACGACATCCTGCGCGCGAAGAATTCTTTGACTGGCGATTATCTCTCCGGCCGGGCGCGAATCCCAGTGCCGAGACAGCGCGTTAAACCGCGACCCGGCAACCAGTCGGAAGGTTGGCTAACGCTGGTCGGCGCAACGGAGAACAACTTGAAAGGCGTTACGGTGTCTTTTCCACTCGGCTGTTTGACTTGCGTCACCGGTGTCTCCGGCAGCGGCAAATCCACGCTTGTCGACGACATCCTGCGACGTGCGCTGTTTCGGCGGTTTTACAACGCGAAGGAAAAACCGGGCGCGCATCGGGCGATTCGTGGCGTTGAACAGATAGACAAGGCCATCGTGATTGACCAGAGCGCCATTGGCCGAACACCGCGCTCAAACCCGGTCACCTACACGGGTGCATTCACACCGATCCGCGAACTGTTCAGCCAACTGCCCACGGCGCGGGTGCGCGGCTACGACGCGGGGCGTTTCAGTTTCAATGTCAAAGGAGGCCGCTGCGAAAACTGCGAAGGCGACGGATTAATTAAGATTGAGATGCACTTTCTGCCGGATGTGTACGTCGAATGCGAAGTGTGCCATGGCAAGCGGTACAACCGCGAGACACTGGAGATCACTTACAAAGGCAAAAACATTGCCGATGTTCTCGATCTGACGGTGGATGAGGCAGCGCGCTTTTTCCGAAACGTGCCCAGCATTTCGGAAAAGCTGAATTCATTGCTCGACGTAGGTCTTGGTTATCTACGACTTGGCCAGGCCGGAACAACCCTCTCCGGCGGCGAAGCGCAGCGGGTAAAACTCGCCACCGAGCTTGCGAAAAAGGCAACCGGACGGACTTTTTACATTCTCGATGAGCCGACAACCGGATTGCATTTCGCCGACATTGAGAAATTGCTGCAAGTGCTGATGAAGCTGCGCAATGCGGGCAATACGGTAATTGTGATTGAACACAACCTGGAGATGATCAAGTGCGCCGATTGGATCATCGATTTGGGGCCTGAAGGCGGCGAACGTGGCGGCGACCTCGTCGGAGCCGGTCCGCCGGAGAAGATCGCAACCCTTGCCGACAGTCATACGGGGCGATATTTGCAACCAATGCTAGAGAAAAAATGAGTCTAACAAAAATAGGACTCATCTGTCTGCTGGGCGTACTCGCGCAATTCGCCCGCGCGGACATTTCCACTGAGATTGCCCAAGCAAGCCTGCCGCTTACTGAGGGCGTGCCGGAGGTAGCAGTAGCGCGGTTGCAGGCATTGCTAAACAAAGATCTGCCCGACACCGACTGGCGCCTTGTCGCCGAGAAACTTGCCGAAGCACAAATCGCTGCAAAAGAGCCGGAGGCGACTCTCGTTTTATTGGCAGAGGCCCGATTGCGCGAACTGCCATGGGCCAAATTCTGGCGAGCCCAAGCCCTGGCCGGTCTGAACCGATGGGCTGACGCGCTCCCGTTGTATGAGGAAGTGGCGAACGATCGCGGCTCGCGCTTTCATGAAGCAGCGGTATTTGGCACAGCGGAGATGCTGCGCGCGTTAGGAAAGCGGCAAGAAGCTTTGAAAAAGCTTGACCTTCTGTTCCATGACAAAGAATGGGCTACCCGAGCGCAGTTACGAGCAGCCGAACTGTACATTGAACTGGCCGATGCTCCTAATGCACAGAGCCTGTTGGCAGAAATGCGGCCAACACTGGTGGTGGAACGAAGAGAGCGGCGGGTGTTACGCGGGCGGCTGGAACTGATCTTGCAGCGACCCGAGAGGGCAATCGGCATGTTCCAGGCGCTCCTGAAAAGGCCGGAGGGATCACCTCATGCCACGCTGATCGCGGCCCTCTTCGGCATAGCCGATGCACATCTGCAGCTAAAGACGCCGGAATCTGGAGATGACGCGATCGAACAATTTATCGACCGTCATGCTTCAGATCCAGATCTCCCTCTTCTTTTCGAAAAATTGGATTCTTTGTATCGCGCGGAGCACAAGCCGTCGCGGAACGAACTGGAGAAATGGGTACGTAGGCCGGAAGAGCCACGGCGAACATTTGCGCGATGGTATCTTGCTCGGCTGGAAGTTCGCGGCGGACGCAGGGAGCGGGCCCGGCAATTATTTTCAGACCTGCGACGCACTGGCATCAAATCCCCGGCGATCGCACACGGTTTTCTTGAGTTTGCTCAATTTGAAGTGGACGACCGGAATTTCGATGAGGCGATCGCGATTTTGAATGATGCGGTTCTGCTGCATCCAGAGCCGGCTTTGCTGGCCCGGATCAATTTCTTGGTCGCTCAAGTGAATTATCTGGCGAAGCGATTTGACACGGCGACCGCGGCTTTTGAACAAATCGCGCATTCCAATTCGCCCTGGACAAAAGCTGCGCTGTTTAATGCATCCAGCGGTTGGCTACAAGTTGGGAATCACACTCGGTTCCTGGCTGATTACACAGAGCTGGATACGCAAGGGGACGACGAAGAGGCACGCGCCAATCTACGATTGGAAGAAGCTTTGCTGCAGGCATCGAAAGGCGATAAAAAAGCGGCGGCCTCGTTGCAACAGTTCATTCGAGATTTTCCTAAAAGTCCGCGCGTGTCGGAAGCCTGGGTTGGTCTGGCCGAGGTAGCCTTTCATTCCTCACCGCCGCGGATTGATGAAGCGCGAAAGAATCTGACTCGTGCAGCTGAGTCGAAGCCAACCGCCGCGGCAGCCGAGCGCGCCGACTATCTCAATATCTGGGTGGAGGAATCAGCTGGCGGAAACGAGGCGAAAGTCATTGCGCTTGCCAAGAAATTTTTGGAGCAGCATAGCCAATCACCGTTTGCTCCGGAAGTTCGACTGAAATTGGCCGAGCTTTATTACCGCCGGCAGGATTTTGCAAACGCGCAAACCGAGTTCGAAATTATCGCCCAACAGAATCCCGACGACTCTCTCGCAGAAAGAGCAGTTTTTTTCGCGGCAGAATCGGCCATGTCGAGCATGGGCGAGCATTCACTGGACCGCGCAATTGTTCTTTTTGATCAGGTCGTGCAGAAAAGCGGCCCGCTGCGGTGGACCGCTCGCAACGAACAGGCCCTGATCGAGCGCAAGCTCGGCAAATCGAAAGATGCTCTCGCCTTGTACGATGAGGTATTAAAAAGCGACGCTGCTCTACCGGAGAAGCGCGAGGCGCTCTGCGCGAAAGGCGACATTTTCTTCGAGGCGGGCGCAAGCGACCCGAACGGTTACCAGCGCGCAATTGAAACCTACGACCAATTAGCCTCTGAAAAGGACGCGCCGACTGAATGGCGAAACCAGGCACTGTTCAAAAAAGGCTTATGCTTGGAAAAGAAAAGTGATCGAGCCGCCGCCCTTGCGACGTTTTACAAGATATTGGAGGAGGAGGCGCGCCCCGATCAACGGCGTGACCTGTTTTGGTACTACAAAGCTGGATTTAACGCAGCTCGATTACTAGAGGAGGATTCAAAGTGGGAATCTGCGGCGGCTATCTATGATAAGCTAGCTGCAGCGGGAGGTAGCCGAAGCGAAGAAGCGAAAGCGCGTGTTAATAACCTGCGCTTGGAACATTTTCTTTGGACGGATTGATCCTGGCTTTCGACCGGTGCTTGCGGAAGGCGGCGTGGCTGAAAATGAATAAGCTTGCAAAGAATTCGGCGTGGCATCACAATCGCATCATGAATACAGGATGCAGACTCAGTCGCTCAAGCGGTTGGTCGGTCCGATGCGCAAGCGCCGTGCTGGCACTGGCATTTTGCGCATCGGCATTCGCTGCCGATCCAAGCAAGAACGTTGTAGTGCAACCGGCAACACAACAGGCTGCCACCAGACCCGTGAAGAAGATATGCCTTGTTGTGACCGGAAGCTCCGCAATCCCGCAGCCTTGCGACCGGCTCGCAGCGATTCCGACTACTGCTAGTGCGATGAGCATTTACGGCCACCGTACGGGGAGATAATAGAACCTCGACGGTTTAGCGGCTACTGGCGCGCTGCCGCTCGGCAGCGCGGGAGTTACCTTGCATTTCTTCGCCAAGGCATTAGCGCCCGCAGGTTGCGCCAACCTTTTCGATCAGATGCTTTTTCGGCTCCGCGCAGCCGGTTCAAATAACGCGGCTGTCCACTTTTCATTTCTGAAATAAATTCTCGCGCAAGCTTTCGAAATTAACTGCGCGGCTTGGCCAACCAGGAATCCGCTGTCGCAAGCACCGATCTGTCGTCATTGTCCGTGAGCGCCGCGAGTGAATGCCGGATCCGGCGAAACGATTGACGCAAAAACAGATCGGCTGCGGAGTGATCAGGCGCAGCCGCATCTCCGTTCCTATGCCCGAACTGGACTTCGCTATCCTGACGACTAAGGACGCAGGTCGAGGCGAAGAGGTCCATCGCCGCATTCGCGATTCGTTCCTGGAGAAGCTGCATGTCCAGAATCGGCTCGCGATACGTAATAAGCGCCCGGTTGACCGATACGTTAAACCGCCAGATCAACCGGCCCAGCTGCCGCGCGTCCGCACGAAATTGCTCGCTTCGCACCGGCACATCAGGGACGCGAATCGCCGCCCCCAGCCGGCTTTTTCCAGCCGCCCACGCTTTGGTCATCCGATCGCGCGACGGTTTCATCATCGTGTCGTAAATTTCCTTGAACTCCATCCCGGGACCGCGCATCCCGACCAGCGCGATGAATGAGGTGAGGACTTCGTTTGCTCCTTCACCAATCTGGTTGATGCGCGCGTCGCGCAGCATCCGCTCCAGTGGAAGATCGACAAAGTATGCAGAACCGCCATAAATCTGGAACACATCGTTGATGCACTCCCAAAGCCGCTCGGTCGTGAAGACCTTCAGCATGGCGGTCTCAAGCATGTAATCTTCCAGACCACGGTCGATGAGTGACGCTGTGACGGTGGTCATCGCTTCCATCGCGTAAGCATCTGCAGCAATGCGCGCGATTTTCTTTTTGACCAAATGAAAATTGCCGAGCGTTTTGTTGAATTGCTTTCGCGTATTTGCGTGCTGGACCGCCAGCTCCAGACAAGTCTTGGCCGCGCCGGTACAACACGCGCCGAAGGTTGTGCGCCCGAAATCGAGCACCGTTAGCGCGACTTTGAGCCCTTTGCCCAGCGGTCCGAGAACGTTTTCCTTCGGAACTTTGACGTCACGCAAGGCGAACCGCCCGGTCGCCGTGCCACGGATGCCCATCTTCGGCATTCGCTGCTCAAGCATCTCGAATCCCGGCATGTCCGGCGTGACCAGAAATGCCGTGACCGCCGTCTTGTCCGACCCCGGCACTGGTGTGCGAGCCATCACGGTGAGCTCGTGCGCAATCGCCGCGTTCGTGATGTACCGTTTTTCGCCATTCAAAACAAAGTGCGAGCCATCCTCGCTGGGCCGCGCTTGCATCTGCACGTTTGCTGCATCGGATCCGGCTTCTTTTTCGGTGAGCGCGAACGCGCCCAGCTGCTCTCCAGTCACTAATTTTGGAAGCCATTTCTGCTTTTGCTCGTGTGTGCCAAATAGCAGCAATGCGCGAATCCCAATCGAGTGATGTGCGTTTACGAAAACCGACGTCGATGCGCAATGCTTCCCGATTTCTTCCAGAACTTTGCAGTTAGCAATTTGCGAAAATCCGCGCCCGCCGTACTCCTTTGGCGCGGTCATACCGAGCACGCCGACGCGGCCCAAGCCCTCGATCACGCTGCGCGGAATATCTGCCTGCCGATCGATCTCCGCAGCATCGAGATGCTCGTCCAAAAATTTGCGGAGTTCAGTGAGCGTATCGTCCAATTCGGCTTGTTGCGCCGCCGGAATGCGCGGATAAGGCATCACCCAATCCGCTACGAAATGGCCTTGGAAAAGGCCTTTCGCGAACCCAAGCGCCTGCGGCCCCGCGAAAAGCAGTTCTTCCGCTTGTTGAATCTCTTTCTGTCGCTGCGCGTCGAGTTTGTTCATGCCGTTGAGCTGTCCAAAAAGTGGCGACGCACTGTAGCCGTGCGCGCCCACGTGTCCAATTCAGGCGCAGCAATTACGCCTTAATAATCGGAGCGTCAGTAATCTGAAAATTTGGCTGTTCGAGCTTGAGATTCGAAGCTTTATCCTCAGCTACACCCCTGGCTGGTGCCACATTCAGTGCAAACGCCGCAGGCGCCTGCGCGAATGACTTTGTCGCTGCCGCATACCGAACAAGTGATTCCCATGAAGATGCTGCCAAGTGCCACCATTACGCGGTCGGCATGGCCATTGCCATTGCCAGTGTGTTCCGTGGAATTGCTTGGTGCGCGATTTGTGATCAGATCAATCACTTGTTTGTCGGCCGTATGCGCCAAATCGGTAACCGGACGATTCACAGCTTTCTTCTCGATATCGCTGATTTCCTTGAGCGGCAGGTCCGGTTGCGCGCGATTCGGCGAAGTCGCTTCCTTGTAGCCCTTGATGAACTGGCACGCCAACCAGCGGAAAACATAATCGGTAATGCTTGTCGCGTGGCGGATGTCGGAATTTTTTGTGAAGCCGCTCGGCTCAAATCGTTGGTAGGCGAATTTTTTCACGAGGCTCTCGAGCGGCACGCCGTATTGGAGTGCAATCGAAGTGAGCGTGCCTACGGTATCCATCAACCCGCCAATCGTGCTGCCTTCCTTTGACATGGTGATGAAAAGCTCACCCGGCTGTCCATCTTCGTACAACCCGACAGTGATGTAACCCTCATGTCCGGCGATCTCGAACCGGTGGGTCATGGAACTGCGCGTGTCGGGCATGCGATGCCGAACGGGTTGATCGATCCGGCTGCGCAACGTTGCCAGTTCTTGTTCCAGTTCGAGAATCCGGTTTTGTAGTTGATCGGGTTCGGTGGCGTCGGGAAAGCCGCGGTCAGCGCCCGCGGCTACAGTGCCCATGTCCTTTGTCTTGCGCGTATTCAAAGGAGCAGAGCGCTTTGAGCCTTCGCGGTAAATAGCGATCGACTTCACGCCGAGCCGCCAACCTTCGACGTACGTGTTCATGATGTCGTCCACAGTGGCGCCTTCCGGCATGTTAACAGTTTTCGAGATCGCGCCGCTCAGGAATGGCTGCGCGGCAGCCATCATTTTGAGGTGCGCCATGTAATGCAACGCCCGCTCGCCTTTGAACGGCTTGAACGCGCAATCGAAAATCGGCAAGTGTTCAGGTCTCAGGCCGGATGAGATTTTGGTTCCACCGGTATCCGTGACGTCCTCGATCGTGTCGAACGCATCGATATGAGCAATAATGCGCTCGATCGCCTCAGAATCGTAACCGAGTTTTTCGAGTGCAGGCTTCACGGTCTGATTGACAATTTTGAGCATGCCGCCGCCTGCGAGCAGTTTGTATTTTACCAGCGCGATGTCGGGTTCGATTCCAGTGGTGTCGCAATCCATCAGGAAACTAATCGTACCCGTAGGCGCGAGCACGGTTACTTGCGCGTTGCGGTAGCCGTAGCATTTGCCGAGGTCCGCCGCGCTGTCCCAAACTTTTGCAGCTTCTTTTTTCAAATGAGCGAACTCTGTCGCGTCGGAAATTTCGCGGACTGCCTGGCGATGCAGCTTAATTACTTCCAACATCGATGCGACGTTGTCTTTGGCGACCGGCTTCGCCACGCCGCTGGCACGCGCGTCGTGATAGCCAGGGAATGGTCCGAGCGCCTGCGCCATGCGGGCGCTTTGTTCGTAGGCTTCGCCGGTCATAATCGAGGTGATCGCTCCGCAAAGCGCTCGGCCTTGTACACTGTCGTAGCCGAAACCGTAACTCATGATCAGCGACCCGAGGTTTGCATAACCGAGTCCGAGTGTGCGGAAAATGTGGGAATTCTCCGCGATTTCTTTAATCGGATAGCTTGCGTTATCGACAATGATCTCCTGCGCGGTGATGAAGACGCGCACCGCCGCTTTGAATCGCTCGACGTCAAAATCGCCGTCTGGAGTCTTGAACTTCATCAAATTGAGCGACGCGAGGTTGCAGGCAGTGTTGTCGAGGAAGAGGTACTCACTGCATGGATTCGTGGAATTTTGCCGGTCGGTGCCTTTGCACGTGTGCCATTTGTGGATGGTGGAATCGAACTGCATTCCGGGATCGCCGCAGATGTATGTGCCCTCGGCAATCTTGCGCAGGAGCGCTCGCGCGTCTTTGTGTTCACAGGGCTTGCCGTCCGTTACCCGGCGCGTCCACCACTCACGACCCTCCAGCGACGCCTCCATGAATTCGTCGCTTACGCGCACGCTGACGTTTTCGTTCTGATACATCACCGAGCCGTACGCATCGCCGTTGTAGCTGCCGTCATAGCCGTGTTCGATCAGCGCCCACGCTTTTTTCTCTTCCTTTTGCTTCGCGTCGATGAACTCTTCGATGTCTGGATGCCAATCCTTGAGCGTGTTCATCTTCGCCGCGCGCCGCGTTTTGCCGCCGCTCTTCACAACGTTCGCTACCTGATCGTAAACTTTCAGGAACGAGAGCGGCCCGCTTGGCCTGCCGCCGCCGCTCAATTTTTCTCGCGTTGATCTTAAGGAAGAAAGATCGGTGCCTGTGCCGCTGCCATATTTGAAAAGCATCGCCTCGCTCATGGCCAATCGCATGATGTCTTCCATCGTATCGCCGACGCTCTGGATGAAGCAGGCACTGCCCTGCGGATACTCGTATTGCGAAGGCGCACGCTGCGCTTTGCTCGTCTCACGATTGTAAAAATAATTCCCTGCGCCTCTGTCCTTGCCGACGCCGTATTGATGATACAAACCCACATTGAACCAGACCGGCGAATTAAACGCGCCATGCTGGTTCAAACACAGCCAGGTCAGGTCGTCGTAAAAGATTTCCGCAGCTTCTTGATCGGCGAAATAGCCATCCGCAATTCCCCAGTCGGTGATCGTCCGCGTGACTCGATGAATCAGTTGCCGCACCGACATTTCTCTTCCGCCTTTGTATGGATCAGTGCCGTTCGCGATATCGCCGTAGAAATATTTTGAGACTGCGATTTTGGTCGCAAGCGCGCTCCAGCTTTTCGGTACCTCAATGTCTTCCTGCTTAAAAATGACCTTGCCGCTGTCATCATTGATTTCCGCGGTGCGCCGCCCCCATTCGATTTGATCAAAAGGCGCGACGGCAGCGTCGCTGAATACGCGCTCGAAATGCAGGCCGGCATTTTTCGTCCTCTCGGACCTGACCTTGCGGTGTTCAGTTGGTTTAGGCGATCGTTCCAGCGAGGCGGGCGGAATTCCAGGTCTTAGTTGAATCATTGGCGGTGAGGGAGGGTTGAGGTTGTTTCGAATAAGGTGCGAATACTGGTGAACAACGGCGCCCACAACCTGTGAATACCAGTCAACAACAAGTAATAGCGTGGCTGTCCAGTTGGACACACAATATGCAGCCCCCGGATCAAGGGTGGCAAGCTAAAAATTGTAACATTTTTTGATCCAAAGAGTTCAGGGTTCCGGATTCAGGTTTCAGACGTCAATTTGCCGCCCAGCCCTGAACCCTGAATCCTGAACCCTTAGCCTCGTCTGTTGCAAAGGCCAAGCCGCAACTAATATTAAGCGGCTGTTTGCGCAGCACTGGACTGTTGCAAAAAGGAAGGGTGGCTGAGTCCGGTTTAAGGCACTCGACTCGAAATCGAGCGTGGGGAAACCCACCGTGGGTTCGAATCCCACCCCTTCCGCCAGACTTGACGCAGGACCAGCCAATTTCGGTTCGTCGGCGATGGTGAATCTCCGTTCTTTATCAAGTAAATCTGTCTAGCGCTATTGGCGCTTTTCATTGCTGATTGTGAAATCTTCCGTGCCCAGACAAAATCAGTGTCGGGCGGCGTCTCTATTATGACCTCCGAATGCGGCCTTCGAGACTAAATCAGAGTTGCATCCCGTTCGTTCAACGGCAGCTTGCTCGCTTCACAATTTTCCTATGAAGATACTCTCTCGGTTTTTCGCTCTTTTGTGTTTGATCGTAGTCGGCCTGATTTCAGTCCGAACCGTTTCCGCACAAAAGCCACCCGACACAACGCGCCTGTTGCGTTTCCCAACGACAAATGGAACACAGATCGTTTTTTGTTACGCAGGCGAGCTTTACACGGTCGGCAAAGACGGCGGCACGGCGCGCCGCCTGACCAGCGGACCCGGTTACACTTCGTTTGCGCGTTTCTCGCCCGACGGAACGCAGATCGCGTTCACCTCAGAGTACGACGGCAACAGGGAAGTTTATGTAATGCCGGCTGAAGGCGGCACGCCGAAACGCCTGACTACGTCGGCGACTCTCGGCCGCGATGATGTTTCCGACCGCATGGGACCGAACAACATCGTGATGGCTTGGGAAAACACCAAGCCGCTCGTGGTTTTTCGTTCGCGCATGAAGTCATTCAACGATTTCATCGGCGCACTATTCGCGGTTGGGCTCGATGCGGAATTGGCGCAGCAATTGCCTGTGCCGCGCGGCGGATTCGTTTCGTTTTCGCCAGACGACTCGAAAATGGCTTACAACAGAGTGTTCCGGGAGTTCCGGACATGGAAACATTATCGTGGCGGCATGGCAGACGATATTTGGATTTACGATTTCAACACCGGCGCCACCGAAAATCTGACGAACAATCCCGCGCAGGACATCTGCCCGATGTGGGGACCTGACAATAAAATCTATTTCATCTCTGATCGCGACAACCGGATGAACTTGTTTGTTGTCGATCTTGCGACGAAAGAGACAAAGCAACTCACGCACTTCACGGATTTCGACATTAAGTTTCCGTCCATCGGCAAAGACTCGATAGTGTTCGAGCAAGCGGGATACATCTGGCGCTACGATCTTGCCACAGGCCAAGCCACGCCTGTGCCTATCGAGATCAAGGAAGATTTTGCGCTCGGCCGATCGGCGCTGGTTGACGCGTCCAAGCATCTCGAATCGGTGAACCTCGCGCCCGATGGCGAGCGCACCATCGTGATAGCGCGCGGCGATCTTTTTTCCGTGCCCGCTAAGAATGGCACTCCGCGCAATTTGAGTAAAACATCAGGCGCGCACGAACGGGACGCGGTTTGGTCGCCCGACGGAAAATGGATCGCCTACAACTCGGATGTGACTGGCGAGAACGAACTGTATGTGCGTTCACAAGACGGCAAAGGCGAACCGCAGCAGATTACAAACAGCGCCGACACTTATTACTACGCGCCGAAATGGTCGCCTGACAGCAAGAAGCTGCTGTGGAGCGATCGACTGCAACGATTGCGCTATGTCGATGTTGCGAGCAAAGCGGTGACACTTGTCGATCAGGACAAATACGGCGAGATCGAAAGTTATAACTGGTCGCCAGATAGTCAGTGGATCACCTGGGTGCGTCCCGAAGAAAACGGGATGCCGCGCGTTTACCTTTATTCAGTCGCGAATAAACAGCAGACCGCCGTAACTGACAACTGGTACGGCTCCGGCGAAGCGGTCTTCAGCGACGACGGAAAATATTTGCTGCTCAGCTCCGCACGTGATTTCAAACCAACTTTTGGCGACGAGGAATTTGCAAATGTCTATCGCGATATGGAGCGGGTCTACCTCGTCACTCTCGCGAAGGACACCGCAAATCCGCTTGCGCCCAAGAGCGATGAAGTCGGCAAGGCTGAGGAAAAACGACGAAAGGAAAAGGCCAAGGAAGCTGAAGAAAAAAAGCCGGAGGCAAGCCCAAGCGCAACAAAAGCAGAGGAAAAGCCAAAGAAGCCAGTGGTAGTGAAAGTTGACACTGACGGCATTCAGAATCGCATCCTCGGTTTGGAAATCACGCCCGGAAACTATCGCAACATCCGAATGCTGGATGACAACCGCATCTTTTATCTGCGCCGGACTGCTGCTGATGAAGTTGGCGAAGAGGACGAGGGACTATTCGCCGAGCGAGACAGGAAATCCCACCTTTGCGTTTACAACGTCGATGACCGCAAGGAAACCGTGCTCGGAGATGCGAACAATTACCAGATCACGTTCGACGGGAAAAAAATGCTGGTGAAGATCAAAAAAGACTACGCCATCATCGATGTTCCAAAAGATAAGCTCGAAACCAAGGATCACGAGCACAAGATCGAAGGCCTCGACATGCAGTTAGATCGGCACGCCGAGTGGCGCCAAATCTATTTCGAGTGCTGGCGGCAAATGCGCGATTTCTTCTTCTCGCCCACTATGAACGGCATCGATTGGAAGGCAGCGCGCGACAAATACGCTGCGCTCCTGCCCTTCGTGAATCATCGCAACGATCTCACCTACATGTTGGGCGAACTCATTGGTGAATTGAATAACGGACACGCGGGTGAAAATTGGAACAAACATACACGCTCGCCGCTGACGGACGTCGGGGTGAATGTGAAACCTGGCGATTACATTCTCGCGATAAACAACACGCCGGTCTCAAACTTGCCGAACCTTTACGACGCGCTCATCGGTACCGCCGGCAAACAAGTGATTCTGCGCGTGAATTCAAAACCAACCGATGCCGGCGCGCGCGACGTGACCGTTGTGCCCACTGACGATGAAGGGCCGCTGTACTACATCGATTGGGTGCAAAAGAATATCGATTACGTGAACAAGAAAACCGGAGGCGAAGTCGGCTATCTGCACATTCCGGACATGAGCCAGGCCGGATTGAACGAGTTCACGAAGCTTTATTTTCCGCAAATCCGTAAGCACGCGCTCATTGTCGATGTTCGTGGCAACGGCGGCGGTTTTGTCTCGCCACTGGTGATCGAACGACTGCGTCGCGCGCTGGTGATGATCGGTATGGGGCGCAACAGCATGCCGCAGACGGACCCGCCGCAAACGTTTGTTGGCCCAATGGTGACGTTAACCAACGAATTCTCTGCGTCGGATGGCGATATTTTTCCGTATCGTTTTAAAGCGCTTGGGCTTGGCAAACTGATCGGCAAACGCACCTGGGGTGGCGTAATTGGCATTCGCCAGTCGCTGCCACTCGTCGATGGCGGCCAATTTTTCAAACCGGAATTCGCGCCCTATTCAAAAGACGGTAAACAATGGATTATCGAAGGGTATGGCGTGGATCCCGATATCGTCGTCGACAATGATCCCGGGAAAGAATTCAGAGGCGAAGATCAGCAACTCGACCGGGCCCTTCAGGAAATACAAGAAGGATTGAAGACCAAACGATACGATCTGCCTCCGGTCCCGCCATATCCGAACCGGAACCCAGTTAAGGGTAGCTAAACTCAGCGCGTCTTTGTGCCCGGCGTAAAGGAACTCAATCCCTATCGGACCGGGCACCGCTGCGGACCTTGTCAACCACGTAGCGGATCGAATCGATCACCCGCTGCGGTTGCTCGGTGTGTACGTAGTGGCTCGCGTGTGTGTCGAGGATGAGCCCGGCATTCAGGCGCTCTGCCAGCATTTTTTGACCCGCGACGTGGGCTTTGAAGATAACGGGCCCGAAGTTCACCGGAATGCTGGATGGCAGGTTCCCCTGGTCGGCCAGCGGCTTCAGATTGTAGGGCTGATCCGAGGTAAGGATGACGACCGGCATGCGGCGTAGCTCCGGGGCAGTTCGCAATGATTGGAAGCTGGGTAGGAAGTTTGTCTTCTCTTGGTGATACGGATCGAGATCCGGGGAATAGATACTGTTGAGAGTGATCCACCACGCCTGCTCCTCAGGCGTCAGCCCGTCATAGAGCAATTCGGTGAGCGTGTCGACGAGAACCAGACCGCATACCTCGTTCGGATACGAGGCTGCATAGAGCCTCGCGATCAAGCCGCCCCACGAATGCGCCACGAGCAGATAGGGACCCGGAACTTTCGCTGCGGTCAACAAAGCATGCAGGTCAGTCACGCCATTGGCGGCGGTCGTACGCACATACCCGTGTGAACTTGGCAACCGCGGGATACACGGCCGAGCTGCTTGGTTTGAGTTTGCCGGAGGAATCAGTCACAGAACTCCAGATATCGGCACGGTCACTGCGACCCGAGACGAACACGACCGTGGGCGATCCGCTCCCGCGGCACTGCAGGTACATCTTGCGGCCGCTACCAATGTCAACCAAGCCCGCATAGGAGTTTGCAGGCGTCGCGCTGGAGTTCGCATTTATGGGAGAACTCGTCGGCGACGGGCTTTGTCCAGCGCTCAGGGATCCGATGATCATGACGAGACCTAACCAGCTGACACAGCTCCATTGAAACACGTGATTCAGAGCATCGTGCACCGCCGTCGGAGCTTCAAACGATTTACTGCGCATCATGCTGCCTTTGGCCACAGTCGTTCTGCAGACTTTACGCGATCGGTTGTCTCTCGATCTGGCGGGTGGCGGTGGTGAAATGAAAAAAGTAATGCATAGTTTTCCTCGCGACTTGCAGTCTTTATTTCCCGCGCTCGCTGCAGCCACAACTTGAAGCGGCGCGGTTCGCCGAATGGAACGCGCTTTTGCAAACCGAGAAGAGGCCGGCCGGCAACTGGCGGAGAAGGTCGATAAGTATGCGGGACGC
>WNFY01005494.1_pt1 | contig 21773 bp, 15 predicted proteins | sample 5400091 | NCBI WGS metagenome assembly WNFY01 (sample SAMN13153364, study PRJNA577476) | soil metagenome | isolation source: 60 cm soil or saprolite under grassland replicate 1 | place: USA:California | collected 2016-06-15
TCCATCTCCAATTGTGCAAAGCCCGTAATTAATTGACGACTTCATTCGGCTCCCATTACTCTGGAGTTGGGGGCGCGTACGATGGCAGTGAAATCCATCCAATTGGGACAGGTTTGGCGCAAGGACGAAGGCGGCCAGGACTATCTGGTCACGAAGCTCTACAACGAAGTGTTTACGCAATATGCGGTGCTGCGTCCAGCCGAGGTAACTGCACCAGACGCGCCTACAACTCGTGTCAAAGTTGCCAAGAACGAGAGTGGAGTAGCCCTGCCTGGATTTACCTTTACCCAGGAAGGATCGTTCTGAAGTACTAGCCATGTCTCCCGCAGAGATCCAGCAGCTCTATGACTACAACGCCTGGGCGAATCGGCGCTCGCTCGCAGCTGCGGAAAACCTTAAGGCGGAAGAATTCATCAAGCCGCTGGGTTCGAGTTTCAATTCTGTCCGCGACACACTGGCCCATATCTACGGCGCAGAGTGGATTTGGCTCGAACGCTTTCAAGGACGTTCACCGGCCGCGCTCCCGAATGTGACGGAATTTCAAGAGCTGCCGAGTTTGCGTGAGCGCTGGCTTGAGCAGGAGCAACGCCTTCTGACTTTCGTACGTGGAGTGACGCAATCAGACCTCGACAGCGAAATGGAATACAAGACGCTGAAGTTTGGTGTCTTTCGCAATCCGCTGTGGCAATCTATGCAGCATGTGGTAAACCACGGGACCTACCATCGCGGACAGGTCACAACCATGTTGCGGCAACTCGGCGCCGAACCGATATTGACCGACCTGATGCACTTCTATCGCGAACGTGCCGTGGCGATGGGCGCCACGTAATTCGCGTTGTTGTTGTTCACTAAAGCCGCGATCTTCTCAGATAGTTTCGCTAAGAGCTAAAAGCTAAGAGCTTGTTTTTCATGACTGAAAAAATTTTCGCCGCGATCTTCACATTCATCAACTCCCTCATAGCTTTTGCCGGCTACAGTGGCATCGTCATCCTGATGGGTATCGAATCAGCCTGCATTCCGTTGCCTTCGGAGATGATTATGCCCTTTGCAGGATATTTGGTTTATCTAGGGAAAATGAACATCCTGCTGGTTGCAACCGCTGGGGCGATCGGCTGCAACGTCGGATCCCTGGTCGCCTACGAAATCGGATACTACGGTGGACGCCCCTTGGTTGAGCGTTACGGCCGCTGGATTCTGATGGGCCGGCGCGAACTGGATTGGGCAGACCGTTTCTTCACCCGTTGGGGCTATCTGGCGGTCTTCATCGGCAGACTGCTGCCGGTGATTCGGACTTTTATCGCGCTGCCGGCGGGTATCGCCCGCATGCCGCGCGGTCGCTTTCACGTGTACACATTTCTCGGATCATGGCCGTGGTGCTTTGGACTGGCCTGGCTGGGAATGAAGCTTGGCGAAAACTGGCGCGTAATCGGAAAATATCTTCACAAGTTTGACGCTGTAATTCTCGTTGTCATTGCTGCTGGCATCGTGTGGTTCGTGTGGTCCCACTGGCAGAATCGGTTGAGGACGGCATAGATTGATGACTGAATCACCCGCGGATTAAATGATTGAAAAGCCCCACCAGCTCAAGTTTTATTGCACCCTTTTGCGATGTCTTGGCGCACTCTACCGTCAAAGCTTTTAACCGCAGAGGTCGCAAAGAAAATCCGCAAAGATTGCAGAGAAACCAACCCCGCTTGAGAACCGTATTTTCAACGATTCAATCCCACCATGATTCAATGATTCAATTCACTCACTCGATCGGCCCAGTTCTCCGGTTCCCTTCAAAGCACTCGTGCACAAACGGCTTGCTAAATCGTCGCAACACGTCCGCAGGAATACTGTCTTCTTTCAGTTCCTCGAACTTGAACTTAATTGTCCCCGGAGGCTCGCCTGGGGGATTTACGGTCGCGACCAGGTATCCGTAGATGTTCGTGTTGGCGGCCTTGGCATCTCCTGCTGCAGGGGGCAACGGATACCGCTCGGCGCCAGCCGTTCCCACAATCCATCCAGGAAGTTCCCCGCCATTCGCCTTCCAGTACGCCGTGTTAAAGATTCCCTCCATGAAGAAATGCGAATGGCTGGCCAGCACGTACACGATCTTGTGCGATTCGTTCTGCATCTTCAACAGCATTTGATAGACGCGGCGGCCGGTCTCGATCCCGCTGGGGTATTCATTCATGCTGTGATTGGCGGAAATACTCTCTGGTAGGGCCTCGTGCATTCCGACGACAATCGTATGGATGGATTCGTCTTTGCCATCGCGATTGAGCACGCCTTCAATCCACTTGATTTGCTCGGGCCCTAACTGGTCTCTCGTGGCGTTATCGAGATAAATGAAATCAATGCCATCGCGCATCCAATGAAAGTAGGTTCTCGGTTGAATCGCGGCGGGGTCGTCCTTGAGGCGTTGCTCCTTTAATTCCGGCCGATTGAGATATTTTCGAAATCTTGCGACGAATAGTGCGCGAGTTTTCGGCGGCGTGGTTTCATGGTTCCCGATGCCCAAGAAGAACGGAGTATTTCCCCAGGGTTTGATCTGGTTTTCGATGAAGTCGTCCCAAGCATGCTTTTCGTAATCTGCAAGATCGGTCGCTTTGCCCTGCTGAGTGCGTTCTTCTATAAAGTCTTGGTCGGGACCGGAGATCTTGCGCAGGTCCCCCAGGTGCCAGTAAAACACGACGTTATGCTTGATCGCGTCCGCGGCAATGGCCGGCATCACCACGTCGCCACAGTTGCGGGAATCACCAGAAACGGCAAAAGACCAGGTCTGGGCGGAGTTATTGGTGTCCGCGCCTTGCGCCCATGCTGACAGAACGAAGATTAGGCCTGTGAGAAGTTTCGTTTTATGCATGTTTCCCCGCAAATATTGCTCGACAACAGGAGATCAGCTGGGTTAGAAAAACTAAAGCTAACAGCTGGAAACCGCTTTAGTGTAACGTTTTCTGTTCCAGCGAATCTGTGAATGCGATGTTAAAACTTCATTCTGCTCTCCGTGCCCTGATTGTCGCCACCGTCGCAGTCTTGCCTTTCGGCGAAGCTACTGCTCAATCCCCTACTCCGGTTCTAGTGGAGCTGTTCACCTCCGAAGGCTGCTCGAGCTGTCCTCCCGCCGACGGTTTTTTGCGGACGCTTGATGCAACCCAACCAGTGGCCGGAGTCCAACTCATTGTATTGGGTGAACATGTTGACTACTGGGACGACCAAGGTTGGAGAGATGTGTATTCCGATCATGACTTCACGGTCCGGCAGCAAAACTATGCCGATCGGATGCACCTGAAAGGCCCATACACTCCAGAAATGGTTGTTGACGGGACCCTCGAATTTGTTGGAAGTGATCCCAAGCGCGCGGACCAGGCCTTTGAAAAAGCCCGTTCCAATCCGAAAGTGAGCGTGCATATTTCCTCCGTCACAGTGGAAAAAGGAGCGGTGCGCGCGCATATTGAATCGGGAGCCGTGCCAGCTAACGCGGAAGTTTATGCGGCGCTGGCCCTGGACCACGCGGAGTCCCAGGTACTTCGCGGAGAAAATGGTGGGCATCGCCTGGAGCACGTCGCCGTTCTCCGCAACATGACGAACGCCGGTAAGGTCGCGAAGGGCGCTGCTTTCGCCAAAGACGTACACATTAAGGCGAAACCATCCGACGCCGGCTACCGATTGATCGCGTTTGTCCAGGAACCAAATCAAGGAAGAATTCTCGGCGCAGCGGTCGAGCTAGTCCAGAAGTAGAGCGAGCCATCGAAACTCTTGCGAGTAGTAGAGAGCTTTAACCGCTGAGTTGCAGAGAATCCGCGGAGTGCGCTGAGAAAGACGATTGCTGAAGTCGTCTTTCTCTGCGATCTCTGCCCGTGCCTCGGCGTCCTCTGCGGTCACGGCTTTTGATGTTGCTTCAAACTGCTGCCGCTTCCTCTGTCTCCGGGAATGAAGGCTCCGACTCAATAGCCTCCAGTCGCACATGGCGTTTCGCAACCAGCATATAGATCGAGGGCACCACGAACAGCGTGAATGCCGTACCGATAATCATGCCGCTGACCAGCATGATACCGATGCTGTTCCTCGCGCCCGCCCCTGGTCCGCTTGCGAACACCAGGGGCAAGTGGCCGAACACCGTCGCCGCTGTGGTCATCAGGATTGGGCGGAGACGAGTGCTGGCCGCCTCGATAACGGCGTTCAACTTGCTTCGGCCCTCCTCCTGCAGATGATTGGCAAATTGAACGATAAGGATTCCGTTCTTCGAAATCAGACCAACCAGCGTGATCAATCCCACTTGGCTGTAGATGTTCAAGCTCGTGAATCCCAGGAACGAAAACGTGAGTGCTCCGGCAATGGCTAATGGTACCGAGCCCGCCAGAATGATGAACGGATCACGGAAACTTTCAAACTGCGCCGCCAGCACCAGATAAATCAGAACGCCTGAAAGCATGAACGTCGGAAGGAACTTGCTGCCTTCCACTCGCAACTGACGCGATTCGCCGGCGTAATCAACCGTGTAGCCCTGAGGAAGGTTTTTGGCTTCATCCTCCAAGTAAGTCAGTGCCTTATCGAGCGGCACATTTGGCGGGATGACTCCCTGAATTCGTACCGCATTCAGTTGCTGAAACTTGTTCAAGGATCGCGGCTGAGTCGTGGTCTTAAGAGTCGCAAACGTCGAGAGAGGGACAAGTTTATCGTTCGATCCCTTGACGTAGACGTGCTCGAGTTGATCTGCCGTCAAACGCTCCGCGCGCTTGACCTGCGGAATGACTTTATAACTCCGGCCCTGAATGCTGAACCGGTTCACGTAATTGCCGCCCAGAAGAGTCGAGAGATCTTGTCCGGCCTGGCTCAGGTCGACACCTTGTGAGCGAAGCTTGTCACGGTCGAAAACTACTTCACTTTGCGGCTGATCGAATTTCACGTCAGTGTCAGCGAAAATGAACATGCCGGTGCCCATGGCTTTCTGCACGATCTGGTTAGCCAGTTCGCTCACCTGTTCAGGTTCCGCCGACGAGGCAATTACCAGGTCAACTGGGAAGTTTCCTCCGCCGGGCAATGCGGGAGGCGTCAATGGAATCACGCGAACGCCCGCAATCTTTGAGAGCTGACCGGCTGAAGCACCCAGAAGCTGCTGCGATGTCCTCTTACGCTGGCTCCAGGGCACTGTGACCATGCCGCCGAAGCCGCCGCTAGGTTGTGTGATCTGGAACGTACCACCGTTCTCCGGGAACGAACGATAGACGTCCTCGACCTGTTGGGCGAAAAGGTTCGTCTGATCAATCGTCGAGTTCGCCGATGATTGGATCACTCCGAAGACAACGCCCTGGTCCTCCGATGGGGCCAATTCCCGCTGCGAGAACATATAGAACGGGACAATCAGCAGTACCACAATGACCCAAAGCGTAAGTACGACCGGACGATACTGCAGGGTGCCGTCGAGTAGCCGCGTATAAAGATTGCGGAAACGATCAAAGCTGCGGTTGATCAAGCCCGCGAAGCCACGCTCAGCATCCCCCTGTCGCAGAAGTTTCGAACCCATCATGGGCGACAGGGTCAATGCCACAATGCCAGAAACAATGACCGCGCCTGCCAACGTGAATGCGAACTCACGGAATAGTGCGCCGGTCAATCCGCCTTGAATTGCCACCGGCGTGTAGACCGCCGCCAGCGTAATGGTCATGGCGATGATCGGTCCTACCAGTTCGCGGGCCGCATCCAGCGCAGCGCGCATCGGTGTCGCGCCCAGTTGCAGGTGGCGTTCAACGTTTTCCACCATCACGATGGCGTCATCCACGACAAGACCGACTGACAGCACAATAGCCAGTAGCGTCAGCAGGTTGATGGTGAAACCGGCTGCCAGCATGATGAAGACTGCGCCAATCAGAGAGATTGGAATGGCAACGACTGGAATCAGCACTGAGCGGAACGAACCCAGGAACAGGAAAATGACGCAGATGACGATCAGCAGCGTCTCTCCCAAGGTGTGCAATACCTCATCGATCGCGTCCTGAATGTAGGCCGTAGAATCGTAAGGAATGCCAAGCTTGATCCCCGTCGGCAACTGCTCCTGAATCGCCGGCAGGGCCGCGCGCACACTCTTGATTACATCCAAGGAGTTCGCTGTGGGCAGTACCCAAATCCCCATGAATGTCGCCTGCTGTCCATTGAAGCGCACATCCGAGTCGTAATTCTCAGCGCCCAGTTGGATGTCGGCAATCTCGCCCATGCGGACCACAACGCCGCTCTCCCGCTTCACAATCATCTGCTTGAATTCGTCAGCTGTCCGCAGATCGGTGTTCGCAACCAGATTCACCGAGACTGCCGAACCCTTTGTGCTTCCCAAGGCGGAGAGGTAGTTGTTCTTCGACAGCGCGTCACGCACATCGGATGGAGAAACGTTGCGCGCGGCCATTTGATCTGGTTTCAGCCACAGCCGCATCGCAAAGTTGCGGTCGCCTAGAATATCGGCACGCTGGACGCCGCTGATCGCGCTCAGTTTCGGCTGCACTACGCGGACCAGATAATCGCTGATTTGATTTCTATCCAGATCAGTCGAGGAAAAGCCAATGTACATCGCAGCAAACTGGGTGTCCGCGGTCTCCAGTTCAATGATCGGCGCTTCTGCCTCTGGCGGCAGGTCGTTCCGCACTTGCGCCACCTTCGCCTGAATTTGGGTCAGCGCGGCATTCGTGTCGTAGTTGAGCTTCAGGTGCACATTGATTGTGCTCAACCCTTGCGCACTGGTTGACTCCATGTAGTCAATGCCGTCGGCAGCCGCAATCACCCGTTCCAGCGGCGTAGTAATGAACCCACGCACCAGATCGGCATTCGCACCGACGTACACGGTTTGCACCGATACAACCGCAATATCACTGCGTGGATACTGCCGCACACTCAGCGAACGTATTGCCTGTAACCCGGCAATCAGGATCACCAGGTTGACGACAATCGCAAGAACCGGCCGTCGTATGAAGAGATCGGTCAACTTCATTAGCTGTCCTCAGGCTTGGGCTTCGGGTTATTGGGTGGTTGCACTTTGTTGTTGACTTGGACCGGAGCGCCATTGCGCAGCTTGAACACTCCTGAGGTCACGATTTCCTCGCCGGGGTTCACTCCGGAAACTACTGCTACCTGGTCTCCACGCGAGCCCTCGATCTTGACGAACTGCTGGCGCACGCCGCGGAATGTCTTCCCGCTCTTGGGGTCTTGCACATCCGTGACTACATAAACGGAATCGCCATAAGGGGCATAGTTGATGGAAGACGCAGGAAGGGCAATTACCGGACGATTCGCGCCTAATCCAAGCTCCACTTGAACAAACATGCCAGGACGCAATCTGCCCTGTGGATTGGTGAGAGTCGCCTGTATCTGAAGGTTTCGCGTTGCCTCGCTTACTACTGAGTCCAAAGCCGTAACCCGTCCGGCGAACTGAATTCCCGGGAGATCGTCGCTTGTCATTCGCAGAGTCCCGCCAATTCGAACCTGTGGGGACTGTTGCTGTGGCACTCCGAAATTTACATAAATGGGATTCACTGATTGCAGGGAAACGATTGCCTGACCGGCTGCCAAATACTGTCCGAGATTGATCTGGCGGATGCCAAGAATCCCGGAAAAGGGCGCTCGAATGGTCTTACGCTCAATCGTCGCCTTGATCTCGCCAACGTGGGCTTCGGTGGATTTCTGCTGTGCCGAGGCATTGTCGTACTCAGTCCGCGCGACCACGCCTTGAGCCACCAACTTTTCCTGACGCTCGTAGTTGATTTTGGCAAGCTCCCAGTCCGCCTGGGCCGCGGCCAATTGAGCCCGCTCCTGCCGGGTATCGAGCTCAACCAATACGTCTCCTACCTGGACCGCTTTGCCGGACTCGAAATGGATCTTATCTACCGTTCCCGGCAGATCAGCGCTCACCGTTACACCCTGGATCGCAGCCGCAGTTCCAATAACCTGCAGTGTGGAAGGCCAAGTCTCATGCTTGGCAATAATCGTGGTTACTGCGGTTGGGGGCGGGGCAAAGCTGGCTCCCTGCGCCTTAAAGAACTGAAATTGCCGGTACTTCACAAAGCCCAGTCCGGCTATGATGGCCAGCACCACGGCCAGCATCAGGAGCATCCGTTTAATCATCGGTCATCCTCTTTTGTAATTGGACGAGGTGAGCTGGTATGTCGATAGCACGGCAGGCGGCATTTCCAGGCAGCACCAAACTTTGTCACTTAGATTAACCGCCGTTTTCGCGGGATTCAAATCTTCCACGACTCGTTCGCGTGGGACAGGTGGCTCGCCTGTCCGGCTGGACGAGGGTTGCGGGCAATGTTAGGGCGTCGTTTCGCTCACCTGGATATGAGCGCAGGTCCACACGCGCCGCAACGAGCCCAAACCCATGCTAAATTGTTCCCCCATGAAGCCGACTCGCAGCTTTGCCAGCGATAACAATGCGGGCGTCCATCCCGCTGTCATCAAGGCCATCTCCGCCGTAAACCAGGGCCACGTCATCGGTTATGGAGACGACCCCTACACCGAATCTGCTGTAAAGCTCTTTAAGCGCCATTTCGGCCAAGACATCGAGGTCTTCCTTGTATTTAACGGCACTGCCGCCAATTGCCTTAGCCTAAAAGCGCTTACCAACTCCTACCATGCCGTTATCTGCGCCGAAGCCGCCCATATTTATGTGGACGAATGCGGCGCACCCGAGAAGTTCACCGGATGCAAGCTGATTCCCCTTTCCACCAAAGATGGCAAGCTGACAGTCGAAGCGGTGCGCTCTGCCTATCATGGGATCGGTGTGGAGCATCACGTGCAACCGCGCGTCATTTCAATTACTCAGGCGACGGAAGTAGGGACGGTCTATAAACCTGATGAAATCCGGCAGTTGGCGCGCTTCGCCCACGATCACAACATGTTTCTTCACGTGGACGGCGCTCGCGTCGTTAATGCTGCAGCGGCTCTTGGGCTGAATTTGCGTGAGGCGTCTCGCGACCTGGGCGTGGACGTGCTTTCCTTCGGCGCAACCAAGAACGGAGCCATGGGCGCCGAAGCGGTAGTGTTTTTTCCTGGTGCTCCGCGAAAGAGTGAAGCGCGAAAAACTGGGGTGCCCCATTTCTCGCCGGTTTTGCGAGAAGTGGGTCTGTTCGCGGACGTCAAGTTCTACCGCAAGCAAGGGATGCAGCTGGCGTCAAAAATGCGGTTCATCTCTGCGCAGTTCGAAGCATTGCTAAAGGGCAGTCTTTGGATGCGCAACGCCCAGAACTCCAACCGCATGGCGCAGTTGCTTAAACGCGAATTGCGCAAGATTCCGCAAATCAAGATTGTTTACGACGTCGAGGCAAACGGAGTCTTCGCTCGAATCCCCCGCCATGCCATCGCCAAACTCCAGAAGCGCTACTTCTTTTACGTGTGGGATGAGAAGGAGTCGGTCGTCCGCTGGATGTGCTCGTGGGACACGAGGGAAAGTGACGTTAAGGAGTTCGTAGAATTCGTCCGCCGGACTGTGTCGAGATGAGCATGTTTTCCCGCCGCACGGACTGGAAGCTCACACCGAACCGGTTCACGCAGGCGCATCAGGAGGCGGTGCGCGAGGGCAGGGAAGTCCTTGATCTCACGGTTTCAAATCCCACGCGCGCTGCTTTTGAGTACGACGAAACCGCAATCCTCGATGCACTCCGAAATTCGAAATCCGTCGACTACGATCCTCAACCCAAGGGCCTGCGCAGCGCCCGAGAAGCCGTGGCGGAATATTACAAATGTGGCGCGGGCGCCCCCGCCCGCGAAATCGATCCCGAGAAAATTGTCCTCACCACCAGCACCAGCGAAGGTTACTCCTACGTTTTCCGTCTCCTATGCAATCCGGACGACGAGGTCTTGGTGCCGAAGCCTAGTTATCCACTGTTCGATTTTTTGGCTGACCTGCAAGACGTGAAGCTGGTCCCATATCCGTTGATCTATGACCATGGCTGGCAAATTGATTTCCCCACCCTTGAGCAGGCCATTACGGAGAAGACCCGAGCGGTCGTTCTGGTGCATCCGAATAATCCGACTGGATCATTCGTGAGTGCCGACGAGCAAGCCCGTCTTAACGAACTCTGCCGCGAGCACAATCTTGCGCTCATTGTGGACGAGGTCTTTCTTGACTACGCGTACGAGGGTCGTCCCAAACCCAGCTTCGCTGCAAATGACGACACTCTTACCTTTACCCTTAGCGGCCTTTCAAAAATCGCCGCACTTCCGCAAATGAAACTAGCTTGGATCGTCGTCAGCGGCCCAGAGAAGGAAGCCACCGAAGCCATGCACCGCCTGGAGGTAATTGCCGACACCTACTTATCGCCGAATGCCCCGGTCCAGCTGGCTGCGGAGACCCTGCTCAAGCAAAGAGGGAAAATCCAATCGCAACTCATGAGTCGAATACTCGCAAATTTGACCGAGCTTGACCTTCAATTGGCGCAGCACACATCATGCTCGCGCCTTTTCGTCGAGGGCGGATGGTACGCTGTCCTGCGGGTTCCGGTGACGAAGTCCGACGAAGATCTCGCCATCCAACTTCTTCGCGAACGTTCAGTCCTTGTCCATCCAGGCCACTTCTACGATTTCCCGAATGATGGATACCTAGTCCTGAGCTTAATCACGCCCGAAGCAACATTCCGCGAGGGCATCTCTGCCACGCTGATGGAGGATGGGTCGCCACACAGCACGCCGGTGTGGGTAGGTCGCGAGGGTGATAAAATTCTCATCGGCACCAGCGGAAAATCGCTGAACGCCTGCAACACCCGCCGCGATCCCCGCGTCGCCATCTCCATGGTTGACTTTCAAGATCCCTATATGGAGACGCAACTCCGAGGCCGTGTACTCGAGCAACGCCCTGACAACGATCTCAAGATACTGGATGCAATCTCGATGAAATACACCGGCAAGCCGTTTCCAATGCGCGGACCCGAGGACCGTATCGCTCTTGTAATAGAAGCGGACAATGTGCGCCACATGAAATTGCCTTTCGAGCACACGCCTGGAGCCAAGTAACTGACGGAACGCTCATTTTTGCAGAAACGGATTACTCTTCCGCTCTTCGCCAATCGTGGTCACGGGTCCATGTCCCGGGACCACCAGCGTTTCATCCGGCAAGGCCAGTAATTTGCCGCGCAGGGACTGGATAATCTTGTCAAATGATCCGCCGGGAAGATCCGTTCGTCCAATGCTGCCTGCGAAAAGCGTATCGCCAGCAATTAACTTTTTCTCGAAAGGGAAGTAAAGGCAGACGCTGCCTTCAGTATGTCCAGGCGTGTGTAGCACATCAGCCATCAACGATCCGGCTTGTACCTTGTCCGCTTCGGCAATGCTGTGATCAATCTCGACCTTGCCCGGCGCCGTCATTCCAATCCAAGCCGCCTGCAGGTCGAGCATTTTCAGAAGGGTGTAATCATTGTGATTGAGAAGAATGGGGGCGCCGGTAGCAGCCCGCAGCTTCATCGCGCCGCCGACGTGATCAATGTGGGCATGCGTGATGACGATTTGCTTCACTTGCAATTTGTGTTTGCTGACAATCCCGAGGACCTCGGCAATGTTATCGCCAGGATCAATGACCATCGCTTCGCGCGTGGCCTCATCCCCGATAATCGAGCAATTGCATTGCAGTGGTCCAACTGGCAAGATCTCGTGGATCATAGACAAAGTACTGCTACCTCCATTTTCAAAATGGGGAACTGGACCTTTGAAACTGATTTCTAGAAGCTAACGCGGATCACTTCGAAGGCTGTGGCGCCGGCTTTGCCGGAGTCTGAGTCTGTGACGATCCAACGCCACTCAGCACCGATCCCGGACCTTTCTTGCGCGAAGCCATTACGGAAAGCGTGATCGAGGTCAGCATGAAAATGATGGCGCACCAGGTGGTGGCCTTGGTGAGGATCGTGGCTGCGCCTCGCGGCCCAAAAGCGGTCTGGCTGCCGCTGCCACCGAATGCGGCCGCAATGTCGCCGCTCTGGCCGCTCTGCAGCAGGACGACGATGACCAGAAAGAGACAAACAAAAACGTGAACAATGGTGATGAGTGTAATCATGAGATCCTAAAACTCAGTTCTGGAATTCCTTGGTGCGGAAGGGGGGACTTGAACCCCCATGCCTTTCGGCGCCACCCCCTCAAGATGGTGTGTCTGCCAATTCCACCACTTCCGCTTTAAAATCAATAACTTAGCTCAATAAAAACATCCGCCAACAATCAGGAGCCAAGTGCCCTATTCACAGGAGTTTACGAGGGAGTTGCCCAACCTGTACCCGATATTGTACCCGATAATCTTCATTCAGAGTCAATACCGATGATGTAGACCAAGCAAGCCTTGGAACGTCTGCTCTATCGTCTGCGCGAGACTTGGATCTCCCCGGGCAGGGGAGCGGATCAGCAGAGCGCTACCACAAGATATTCACAGAGCTGTCTTCGCAGAAAGTGGAAGACGACAGGCCGAATCTTCTGCCGGATAGGCTGCTAATGGAAACGTCATCACGATGGTGGTTGGCGGTGATGAAACGGTCCTCGGCTTTGACTACCGCCACCGCAACCCTCCCTATTATTCGAGCAGAGGACCGTCCAACGGAGAAGAACCGATCCTTAGTTGCCAGTTGACGTTCCAACACCACACCGAGTTCCCTCGCAAGTACGTCATTCCGATTGTGACGGAGTGAAGGCCGTCCGACAGTTCCTTCATTCAGACGACCTCCCGACTTGCATCAACTGGGAGGAGGTGTGAATTTGAGATCGGAGTAGGGATCGTGATTGCTCGCGACCCCCTCCCTAGACCCGGACGGGCGCTCGTTAGCGCATCCGGTTCTTATCTCAGATGACTGGCGACGAAGCGAACTGCAGGATAGGGATGGAGCACGCGCGGTGGAGGTAGCCATCGTCGACCCAGCGCAAGCATCCGGGTCCACCTTAAGTGGCGTTGCTGCCGCGACGAAGAGTTCGCTACCACCGCCCCAGCAATCGGTCCCGGAACACGGCCAAGCTCTCGAGGTTCCCTGGTACCGCGTAGTAGTTGAAGTAGCCCTGCACGACCAATTGGAGCCATCCGCCCGTTTGGGGCACGGGATCATGCATGTGCATGCGAAGCTGTTGCTTGAGTTCTCGAAGCTTGGCTCGCATGCGCTTGCGGATCGTCGTGCGTCGCACGGTTAATCGCCCAGCCTGTTCTTCCCACTGATATGGTTTAGCCCGGCGCACTGTAACCGCGATGTTACGTCAACAAGCGACCGTCCGATGGGTTCCGTCATTGCTTGCGAAATTGCGGCTACCAGATCACGATTTGTGGTAGCGGATAGGAGCCGAAGCATCTTTATCGGGGCGTGTTCCGCTGAGCCTTCAGATGAGCATCGAAGAAGTCCATCGTACACCATCGAGCTTATGTGGCCACTTGGGGGGCGTGCCGATGGAGACACCCGGCGATTGCAATCCGCAGTGGACGGTTTACCAGTTCACGAGAACCGCCTGCGGAATTTCCAGTGCTAGCTCCAAGCTCTGATGGCTCTGATCCACTCCATATTCGGGCTCCCCGTCATGGATCCAGTGGTCAACAGACCAACGGACTCTTTCTACGTGGATTCCCTTCATATGGGGCCACTCGATTCCGGCATCCTTCCAAGAAATGTTCGCGCGATATCCAATTACCAAGAAGTTGTGCTCAGACAGGTGAATGACGATGGCCTTTCCGTCGCGCTCGCCACTTACTGTTACTTGGAATCCGTTTACCGATTCAGTTTGAGTAAACCGTTGACCTGGCGAGTCTGCCATGAAAACTTTCAGCTTGTCGGTAGCTGCGTAATAAGAAATCTGAGGTAGGGCTTTGGAGAGTGATTCGTAAGTTTCGCGCAAGGCGAAAGCCCCGTTTGCCGCGGAGCCATCGGCGAGAATATAAGGTTCGTACGCCTCCGGGTACGAAACCGTCAATGCCCAGGGAGCATAGATCGGCGCTCCGAACTCACCGACGGCGATGTATGCAAGGCGGGACGTCACCGGAGTCGAGCCGCTGTTGATTTCTGTGATCGCGGGCACATTCCGTCCTACACGATACCGTTTAAGCGGTTCTCTAAGCTGTTCAACAGTAGCTTGAGATGGGCGAGCGCAACTATTGTCGGGTCGCCATTCGGCGCAGAAATACGAGTTGACGCCGACAAAAGAAACGTTCGGGCAATTCTTCAGGTAAGTCACCACGTCTTCGCCAGGGGCGCCGCCCACCATCCAGTCTGCAACCCTGCCGCCGACGTAATTATGAAAGAAGGGAAGCGGATACTCTGCCGCGCCGGCGTCTGTTAGGCGCCGGATCCAGTTGTAGCTCAAGTCCCAGGCGCTGAATTTGAGGTCGTCCGTGAAACCATGTTCTTTGAATCGCTGGTTGGCTTCGGTCGAGTGGTCGCGCCAGAGTTTCGGATTATGGCGATCCTCTCCAAACACTGCGATCTCGTTCTCGACCTGGATCATTAGAATGGTGTTGGTCTGCGAATCTATCTCCTTGATGTGCCGCATGAATGCCCGGAAGGCGGCGATTTCTCGCTCGAGGATTGGCTCGTAGTCATAGGAAATCGCGTTGTGATGAGCAACGCCGTCGCCATCAACTGCTCTGGGATAGGTTTTTTCGTCTGCGACGATGTACATCGGTGCGTAGAGCTCGCCCGTCAGGTTTCCATAAATCGTTCCGTCCCCACTTGCGTAGTGGCCGAACCAGTTCAGGATCAGTTTTAAGTGGTTTTCTTCCGCTATCCTCTTGGCGTGGTCCAGGTATGAGAAGTCGTAAACCCCCTCTTCGGGTTCGATCATTGACCACTTTATAGGGACTTTCAGCGCGTTGAGGCCCAACTTTACCGCTGCGGGATAAAGATTGTCGTAAGCCCCTTTCGTCTCCTTATATCTTCCGTAAATGAGGTCCCACCAGGGGATTTCAACAGCGAGCACTGTAAAAGGCCATCCATCAACGTACAAGACCTTGCGTCCGTTCGCTTCCTCGAAATGAGGTATCAGGTTTCGACTCGGCGGGACTTGCCACACAAGTACCTCAGAGGTCGACGGTTGATCGGACGCCTGTCCCCACGTTTCCACAAGCGAAAGAGAGAGGGTTACCATCGCGATGATTGCAAGCCATGGCATTGACCAGCGTTCCTCGCTGCAACTCAGCTTCATAATCCTCTCCATTCTTTCAAGCTGAACCCGGAGTAATGGTTCGCCACAGATTGCGACCGAGGTTTGACAGGTCGTGGCTCAGTCGGAGCCATCTCGGTCGAGCGCCTGAGAATCAAATTCGTGCTCAATTTGTACTCGCTCGTGCTGCTGGCCGAGGGTTCTCTGGTGACAGCATTCATCAATGCCGTGAATGCAATTCGTGCAAGCTCCGTCTGCGACATCCGTACCGTTGTTAGGGGAGGAACTATGAATTCCGAGAGTCGAATGTCATCAAAGCCCACGACCGATAAGTCTTCGGGGACGCTGACACCAAGATCGTAAGCCTCTCGGATAACTCCAATAGCGGTCACATCGTTTGAACAAACAACCGCAGTCGGGCGTTTGGGAGAACTCATGAGTTCTATAAGCGCTCGCATTCCGCCCTCGAGGGTGTGATCTCCTTCAGCGATCATTTTGGGCGGAACTTCCAGTCCGATTTCTTCCATAGAGTTCTGGAAGGCTTCTTTCCGGGCGATGGCGGATTTCAAGTGTGATGGACCGGCGACGAATGCGATATCGGTGTGCCGGAGTGCTGCCAGGTGTTGGACAGCTTGCCGAATACCGTTCTGATAGTCGATTCGAATATTGCTTACACCGGGAACATCAGGGCCAACATCGACAAACACAAGTGCCAGTTTGCGAAGACGAAGGTCATTGAGGAGGGACTCCTCCATTCCAAATGTCAGGATAGCGACACCATCCACTCGGCGCTCAATCATCCGGCGAACGGACGATTTCATTCTGCCGGGGTCGTGGACGGTAGAAGTGAGAAGGAGTTCATAATTATTTTGAACTGCCAATTCTTCGAAAGTCTGAACAATTTCTGGGAAAAATGGATTCGTAATTTCCGAGACTATGAGGCCGAAAATACGGCTCTTCCCCAAAACTAGGGCGCGGGCCTGAGTGTTGGGGTAATACCCAAGTTCGTCGACTGCGCGGCGGACCCGCTTCGCCAACAGCGGATCAACAGTAGGGATCCGATTGATGACTCGCGAGACGGTGGCAGTTGAAACCTTGGCCCGTATTGCAATTTCACGAATGTTCATCTGAAACGTGAATCACATCAACGCGAATGCCTCGACCTATTTGACCGGTCCTCTATCGCTCACTCAAGATCGCCAGATCCCAAGGCCCTAGCCTCAGGGTCTGCCCGCGGTGCACCATTGCTGCGGTTAACAAGTCAGACGCATCGCTGTAGGGATACGGAATAGACTGCTCCTGCCCGGAGAAATTTAAGTAATAGTGCAAAGACTTGCCGGCGCGGTTGCGTCCATGCCGGGCCCTAACAGCCTGCGGGAGTTCCTGGTCAGGACCGGTCAGGCCGGCGTGCTTGACTGCATCACGAACTACCTCACGCTGCAACGCATCCGTCAGAAATGTGCCTTCATAGGTCAACGTGCCGTTGCCATACTTATTACGAGTTATCGCTGGGAAGGGCCAATAAGGATCATCGAAAGAGGCGATCACTTCGGCAGTGTCCGGCACAAGGAACTCCTCCCAAACCGAACCTGTATTTTGCTCACCAACTTTGTACGGATCTGGCTTGAGTCGCTCCGGTTCCGCGAGATTCGTGAACTCCTGATAATGAAACCCGCAAGCTGAAAGCAATGGACCCGGAGCCATTACATCCCGCACCGTCGAGTGCTCGTCGGTAAAACCGCTCTTGAACGCAAGAACTGCGTGTCCGCCGCTTTTTACGAAATCGGAGATCTGCTGCAGCACAGTATCGGAGGCGCTGTACAGAGGCGGTATCAAGAGCACCTTGTATCGTGACAGATCAGGGTCACCGGCCTGGACGAAATCGGGCTCCACGTTCAAAGCGTAGAGCGCGTCATACATTTGTTTGAGCACTGTCATGTAATCCACTTTGTCGCTGACCGGCATGTAACTAATGGCATTCGCGGAGTCCACACTGACCAAAATTGCGACTTGGTTGGTTTTCTTGAGATCCACCAATTGCGGTCCAATGCGCTTTAATTCAGCAGCAACTCGGGAAACCTCGGCATACGTTCGGTTCGTCTCCAGATCGTGTGAAAGAACCCCCTTCCAATACGTCTCCTGACCGTAGTGAAGCGAGTGCCAATGCCAGTACTCAACCATGTTTGCGCCGGCAGAAAGATGTGTGTAGACCACCAGCCGCAGCTGGCCTGGATATTGCGGATATTGCGCACGTGAATCCCAGCCGATAGTTTGAGCATTCGTCTCGGTTACCAGGAAGTTTGAGTGCTTTACCGAGCGCGCCAGGTCATCCGAGAGCCAGATTGTGCGACCATCAAGTCGCTGCTGCGTTTCGAAATATGGATTTTCCGCGACTATGTCGAGGGACCGCGCTATGCTCCACTGATCCAGATTCGTGTGAACGCCGCCACTGAAATCTTGGGTGATGAACTGGTCGGGACGCTTGTATTCGTTAACAATTTTGGCTTGCCACGACAGATAATCTGTGACCACATCGTGCTGAAAGTTTTCCCATTCAAGTTTGTAGCCGGGATTCAACATTCCGTCGTGCGGTGGCAGGTCTTCCCACCTGTCCACTAGTTGGCCCCAGTACACGAGTCCCCAGATCTTGTTGATAGTTTCAGGGGTCATGTACTTCAGCCTTAGACGATCAAGAAACGCCGCATTCATATACGGTGTCGGCACACCTGTGGGAAAGGTCTCATTGTCAATTTGATATCCGATCACCGCTGGGTGATCCTTGAAGTGGCTCACGATCCCGCGAATTACGCGTTCCGCGTGCTGGCGGAAATATGGATTCAGAAAGTCGTAATTCTGGCGGGGACCATAGTATCCAGGTATGACAGATTGAGGATATTTCGGAGCATAGGGATCGGTAAGAGGCGGCGATGTACTGTTGTGAGTAACGACTATCTCAGGATGCTCTTGGTAGAGCCAGGTCGGAATGGAGTAAGTAGGCGTGCCCAGAATGGCTTTGATTCCCGCTTGGTGTAGGCGGTCAAGCACTCGCTGCATCCAGGCGAATTGAAAATCGCCATCGCGCGGTTCCCAGCTGCTCCAAGTGGATTCGCCCACCCGAACAACGGTGATTCCTGCTTTTTGCATCAAGTCAACATCTTTGTCGAGGCGGTCATAAGGCATGTACTCGGGGTAGTAGGCGACACCATATAGCACGCGGTCCATTTTGTCCGCGGCAAACCTGGGCCCTGACTGTGCGGGAAGTTCTAGTGTGGCGGCGTAGAAAAAGAGAACCGATATAGCGACGGAGATTGACTGCTTGAGGTGTTTGCACATAAAGGCTTCTCTTATGGAAATGATCCTTACAACCCGTCACTTCATCGTTGCGTAGCGGAACCACCAGCGGAGCAGGTCTGTTTTGACTGTTCCCGCCAAGGGTTTCGCTCAGAAGTACAGGTGCAACCCGAGCTGGAGAGTGCGGCTGCTATAGAACGAGGTGCCGCTGATTGCCCCAAATCCAGCCGCGTGTTGCCCGGCTGCAGCAGGGTGGTAGCCAAGCGTGGGATCTGCTACAGGTTCGGCGAATTGTGGATGATTCGGCAAATTGAACAAAGCGGCCTCAAAGGTCAGCTTGGTCTGCTCTCCGGCTGGAATCTTGAAGTCCTTTTGAATGGAGAAGTCAAGATTGTCAACACCCGGCGCGCGGACATTGGAGAAGAACCTCGGCGCGTTACCAAAGGCCTTAGTAAGGTCACAGCAGAAATCCGCGGCCGGAGCTGAATTCACCAGCCCACCTCCGGGGCAGGTTCCGGCGAAATCCAGCGCCTGATTATTGAACCAGAGGTTTACGCTGCGCTGAGATCCGGAGATTGATCCCACATTCCCAATAATATTGGGACGGTCTTCCAACACCCCGGCGCCGTTGCAGAAGCCATAGGAGTTGTCGGTAATCCCAAACGGAGTGCCAGCGCTGATGGTGTAGATGGTGCTCACACGCCAGCCGCCGAGAACGTCAGAGGCGACGCCGTTACTTAGCCATTTCTGTCCAGGCCCGAACGGTAATTGCACCACTGGAGCCATCGTGAAGCGCCAGGGTATATCGCCCGCGCTCACCGAGCGCTCGGCTTTTCGGTTGTAGAAATCTTGGCCTAAAGCATCAAGCGACCAGAACCCGCCCCAATCTGAGGACGAATCATCGATCAATTTACTCCAGGTGAAGTTGGCCAGCATGGAAAAGTTGTGGGAGAAGCGATGGTCAAATTGCGCTTGCATGGAATGGTAAGTGGAGCTGGAAAGTCCCCACCAACCTGGGTTGATGGTCAACCAGAAGTAAACTGGCCCGGGACTGAATCCTGCTCCCGCGTTTAACGCCGCGGCAGCAGCGGGACAGTATGGGGTACTTAGCGGACCCACAAAATCGAAGGTTGGATTGGTCGGGGTGGCTTCCGCCGCAGTGCTCGCTGGTGACTGCTGGCAAATGTTGTAAGCATAGTTGATAGGCAAATGTACTCCGCGACTGCCTACATAGCCGATCTGCGCGGTGGTGTTGCTCCCCAGCTGCTTCTGCACGGTGAGGTTCCAGAGCTGTGTGTAAGTCGGATATTGCTTGCGCGGCGCCCACGAGCTGAAAGACACAGTGCATCCATTAATCGGTATGGGAGCTGTTATGTCTGCGACAGTTGGAATCGGGCACGACGGCGTTGCAGTATCCCACTGTCCACTCAAGGTTGAACTCCACAACAGGACCGGCCCAGGCTGGCCATCGCCGGCGCGTCCGTGGCCGACATATCCGGGATGCATGATTCCATAACCGGCGCGAACTACAAATCCGCCTACGGGATTCCAGGAGAGACCGACACGAGGTTCAAACTGATGTTTGGACGGATTAAGCGTGGTATCCGGCGTGCCACCCACGCCAAACTGCTCCCAGTGCGGAACGCAAGAGGGGTCTTTTCCGCTGTAATAAATTGCGCACGGATCAAAGAATGCATCCCCGTGATGGGTTTCGCGGAATGACTGATCATACTGCCACCGCAAACCAGCATTCAGCGTTAGTTTCGGCGTCAGCTTTATGTCGTCCTGGATGAAAAAAGCATAAGACCAAGCGCGCGAGGAGACAAAGGTGGGCTGCCCTTGGATCTTGCTATTCGTAGATGTGAATCCAAATAAATAGTCGGCGAAAGGGTTACCGGTTGCGCTTCCGTTGAAAGTGAAATTACCAGCTACGCTGTTCGGCTGGTAATTATCAATCGAGTAATGGTCAGCCTGGAAACCGAACTTGAGGCTGTGCTTACCCAGCAGTTTGCTAACCGAGTCACTAAAGTGAAGGGCCGTGGCAGGTTCGTAAAGCATGCCGCTATTCGTGAAACTGCTGTAGCCGTTGACGGCAACTCCTGGGGTTCCGCACTTGGTCCCATTGGCGGTGTCAGGAATACTAGAAAGGCAATCGGGAACGCCGATAACTCCAAGCTCAGCCGCCGAAACCGCACCCGCGCCAAACGTCATCCGGTCACCCGTGTGGTGGGAGACGCCGAAGCGAAATTCATTCAATGTTGTTGAATTGATGGTGTGCGTCCATCCAATGGTGGTGGCATAATTGCGTCCCCGCGAGATCGCTTGGCCAGCTGGCCCATTGATAATGTTGCTGTTAATGCCACTGCCATATTCGCCGTGAAAAGCGCCGAATAGATGGTCAGCTTGCGAGACGTTCCAATCCACGCGGGGGTTGAATAGGTTGTCGGTGTTATGGTAGGCGGGATTCAGAGTCAGTATGTTTGCACCGATGCCATTGGCCGTACCGCCATTCGGCCAAAGCGCCAGGATAGCCGCGGAAGCGGCACTAGGCGCGGTCGTTGCATTCGCAATATTGTTAAACGGAATCGGATTCCCGGTGTTCGGATCGCGGATTTGGTTCGCGCTGTTGTTGCAACTGCCAACAGCATCAAACGTGCCTCCATTGCCCGTGCATAAAGTTCCCAAATCGCCACTGCGGAACAATGAGTTCGGGACAATCACACCGTGGTTTACCGTGGCGCCGTGGCTGCGAACCGCCTCATAGTCGCTAAAGAAGAAGAGCCTTCCCTTGACGATTGGGCCGCCAATACTGCCGCCGAAATCGTTATAGTTGTAGGGGTTCTTTCGTAGTGTGGGGTCAGCGAAAAAATCTCGGGCATCCCAGTTCTCATTCCGGTTGTATATGTATGCTGAACCGTGGAAGCTGTTAGTGCCCGACTTGCTGACCTGAATAACGATGAGTCCGCCGGCTTTGCCATACTCTGCCGACATGCTGTTCTGCTCGATGCGGAATTCCTGAATGGCTTCTACGCTCGGCTGGACAGCTTGGCCGCCGAAAACAATAGGTGTAATCGAGACACCATCGAGTACATTGTCATCAGTGCGAGGGCGACTGCCGCTGATACGCACATTGCCTTCGTTCCCGCAGGAGCCCAACCCGCCGCCGCCGGTCCCCCCACCCGTGCAACCGGTTTGCTGCGATACACCCGCTGCCAATGGAAGAAGGCTATAGGGGCTGCGACCGCTACCGTATGTTCCAGCCTCGATGGGCAGATTCATCAGCTCGCTGCTGCCCACGCTTTGGCCTAAGTCAGCTTGCTGGGTCTGCAAGATTGGCGCATTGGCTTCTGTAACAGTAACCGACTCATTCGATTGGCCCACGGCCAGCGCCAAATTCACTTGCGGAG
>WNFY01004498.1_pt1 | contig 21768 bp, 23 predicted proteins | sample 5400091 | NCBI WGS metagenome assembly WNFY01 (sample SAMN13153364, study PRJNA577476) | soil metagenome | isolation source: 60 cm soil or saprolite under grassland replicate 1 | place: USA:California | collected 2016-06-15
AATGACAGTTGTGAAGTGTTCATTCCTGAAGGCGATCGGCTGGCTGCGCAAGTCTTATTTCCCGATCACAAGGTATTCAGCTCGCGCTGTACCGACCCCGAGAACTTGTTCTATGCAGATCTCAGTTCCCATAACGTCATGAACCTGAGCGAGAAGCATAGAATCATGGCCGTCTACGCGGGCACGACACTGGCCGAAGCAAATCGAATGCTCGCGGCAGTCAAAGCCACGGGAAAATTTCCGGGCGCCAACGTTCGTCGGCTGCGAACCGGCTTTAATGGCACCTAGCAGTTTTCTTCAAGGATGGATTTATGGACGACGACAAGTTGGCAATCGAAGAAGCGCGACGCGCAGGCCAGCATGGCTCAGTAAAGGCACAAGCCGAAGGCGAAGTCCAGGCGGAAATCGCCGAGCATGCAGCGCGCACCGCCCCGCCCAACCAGGCCAGAGTGGGCCAGGTAGCTCAAGACTTTCGCGCTAAGGCGGTTGACGAAGTTGTAGAGAGCGAGCGCGAGGTCGAACGCGCACGCGGAGTAGCGCGAATCTCCCAGATCGTCGATTACATCTTCTATGTTATCTATGCACTGTTGGGAATGCGGTTCTTGCTGGCTTTGCTGGCGGCCAGGAGCAGTGCCGGATTCGTTCGTTTCATCGTCGCCGTGACGAATCCGTTTTACCGGCCTTTCCAGGGCATTGTCGCCAGCCCCAGCACAGACAGCGGTCACACCCTGATGTTGCCGCTGATAATTGCAATCATCGTTTACCTCTTGCTTCACCTCGGGATAAATGGGTTACTGCGTATTATCGCCCATCGTAAGACGGCGGTTTAGAGACTGAAACTTTTGCACTCAGTGCTTTGTACTTTGAAACTCACGGGAATCCGGTTCACTTGCCCCTCGTGAATAGTGAATAGTAAATGGTGAATGGAAACTGAGACTTTCACTCCGTCTTATCTATTCACTATTTACGATTTACGATTCACGGGTTTCTATGGCTTATCAAGTTATCGCCCGTAAGTGGCGCCCGCAAAAATTCGAAGACGTAACCGGGCAGGAAATCCTGACTCGAACGTTGCAGAATGCAATCGAGCACGGCCGTCTTCACCACGCTTATCTTTTTTCCGGCGCCCGCGGTGTAGGCAAGACAACCACCGCCCGCCTGGTTGCGAAGGCCCTTAACTGCCACAAGTCCGACCAGCCGACGGCCACGCCTTGCGCGACGACAGACGAAACTGCATGTCCTTCATGTCGCGAGATTGCCGAAGGCCGATCAATGGACGTTCTGGAAATCGACGCGGCTTCGAACACCGGTGTCGACAATGTCCGCGACGTGATTATCGGCAGCGTGGCGATCGCTCCGGCGCGTGATCGATACAAGGTATTCATCATCGATGAAGTGCACATGCTCTCGGGGCCGGCGTTCAACGCCTTGCTCAAGACGATCGAGGAACCGCCGCCACGCGTTGTCTTCATCATGGCCACGACCGAAGAGCACAAGGTTCCAGAAACGATCTCCTCACGTTGCCAGATCTTTGAATTTCGCACCATCGCCACATCAAAGATCGCCGAGCGTCTGCGGTTGATTGCAAAGACGGAAAAGATTTCAATTTCGGATGACGCGATTCGCGAGATTTCGCGCGCAGGCGAAGGCTCGATGCGCGACGCCCAGTCGGCATTAGATCAAGTAATCAGCTTTGCCGGCGAAAAAATCACCACCGAAGATGTCGAAAAAGCGCTGGGTATAGTTGGCGCGGACGTGCTGGCGCGGGTAATCAATGGAATTGCTGAAAACAAACCTGCCGAAGCTCTGGCCATCGTTGACGATCTCGTAGTCCGCGGGCACAACCTGCGAAACTTTTGTCGCGACTTGCTGGGTCATTTGCGCGATTTGTTAGTGGTTAAAGTGTCCGGTGATCCAAAGCTGCTTGATTCGGCGGCGACGCAAACCGCCACCCTCGAGCAGCAGGCGAAGCTCTTTTCGGAGTCTGATCTGGTTCGCTTCTTTCACTCGCTCGCCGAAACTGAAAATAGTTTGAAGGAAGCAGCCAACCCGCGTTATCAAGTCGAAGTTGGCTTGGTAAAGCTGATGGAGATGCGGCGGCTGGCGCCGCTGGGCCATTTGATCGGCCGCATTTCGGAACTCGAAAGTGCTTTGCGGACGAACGCGGCAGCGGCTGAAAAGCTAGGTTCGCGATCGGCGGCGACGGAAACGCCCTCAAGAATCACCGCCCTGCCGGTTACCACAGCCGTCGAGGTCACGAGAAATGAAGAAGCCGCCGGCCGAACCGAAGATCAGTTGTCACCAACATCGAATGCTGCGATAGATCCCATAATCGAACAACTCAGATTGGCGCTGGGACAAAGAAAGCGGCGCTTGCTGATCGCCGCGCTGGACGCTGCTCGGCGTGTCGAACTTGATGGTGACGAATTGCTCATAGAGTTTGCGGTGGACGCAAAGCATTTTCGAGATACTCTGGCAAAAGCCGAAAGCGCGAAACTTCTCCGCGAGGTATGCGCCGACGTGTGCGGACGTGAAATCGGTATTCGCTTCGTTGTTCAACCGAGTGATGCGACCGGGAGCGAGCCCATCTCTGCTGACGAAGAAGATCGGCGCTCGAAGCAAAAAGCGCGGCAGGCGGCGGCTCAGAATCCGGCCGTGCAACAAGTCCTGCGCGCTTTTGGCGGAGAGATTGTCGACGTTAAACTTTTGTAGTGGGAAATTGCCAGGCAGTCCGCCGGCTGGTAGTGGGTCAGTTTCTATCCTGGATGAACCTGTTACTGGGAGCGCGGGCGCCCTCGCCCGCTAAGCGTGCGCAGTACGCTCAGATCTTCACTTCTTGGACGAAACGAGGCGTTCGTGTTGCCGCCAATGCGGGCGAGGGCGCCCGCGCTCCCAGTGAAAAGTTGTCCCCGCAAACTTTAAATTGATCCACTACGCGCTTGCTCACGGCACAAGTCCCGCTTCTAAACAAGAATCCTAATTAATCATTACTCGTCGGGCTACCCACTTCATCCGTTTTTTCACGCGCGACTCTGAGAAACGCTTTCGCTGCGTGTGAGAGCGTCGCGCCTTTCCGATAGATCAAATGGAGTCGTCGTTCCAAACGCATCTCCCGCACAGTTAATCCCGCCAATTGCCCCCGCGCAATCTCAGTCTGCGCTGCCAGCCGCGGCACCAGAGCCACACCCAAGCCGTTTTCAACCAGGCGCTTGATGGCTTCCAGCGTAGGCATTTCCATGGAAATGTTCAGCGGGGTCCGATGCTTTTCGAACGTCTTGATTACCCGCTCGCGGTATGGTGAAGGAACATTGTGTGCAATGAACGATTCGGCACCCAACTCGCGCACCGAGACCGTTCGCTTGGCGGCGAGCGGATGATTCGAGGCCACAATCAACTCGAGTTCGTCCGGCGTTACAGCTACAGACTTGATCGCCGCATCGCTTGGCTTGAACGAGACCACGCCGATCTCGACATGACGTCCCAGGATTTCAGAAGGGATTCTGCTGGCCAGACTGCGCTTCACTTCAATCTTGATGTGCGGATGGCGCGCGCGAAAAATCGGAATTAGCGGCAGCAAACCCATCACCGTATATTCATTAGCGCTGAGTGAAAGCTTGCCGCGATGCAGATCGCGCAACTCGCGTATGGCAGCATGAGCGTGACCGCGCAGATTCATCATCTGCTGCGCAAAGTCGTAAAGCACTCGACCGGCTTCGGTCAGCGTGCCATCTTTCGAGGAACGATCGAATAGTGGCTCGCCGAGCTCAGCCTCTAAACGACGAATCGCCTGGCTTACCGCCGGCTGAGTTCGATGCAATGCCTCCGCGGCGCGCGAAAAACTCTTCTCGCGCGCCACACTCAGAAAGACTTCCAGTTGATTAATGTCCACCGCGCCATTCGCCCTTCGACCTTATCCATGGCCCTTGCAGCGCTTATTGTATCACTCAGGCTTATCTTTTCATAGAAATTATAACTTTGACTTTAGACGAACGTCGGCTTAGGATTTCGCTTTACGGAAAGGAGCGGGGCGATCTCCTAATGACCAATCCGCAGCGAGTAAGCATCTTCGATACGACTTTGCGCGACGGCGAGCAATCGCCCGGCTGCTCGATGAACCTAAACGAGAAGGTTCGTCTGGCGCGCAAGCTGCAATCTTTAGGGGTAGATGTCATCGAAGCCGGGTTCCCTATCGCGTCCGAGGGAGATTTTGCCGCGGCCAAAGCAGTCGCCGCCGAGTGTCGCGAAGTAACGGTTGCCGCTCTCTGTCGCACAGCGGAACAGGACGTTCGCCGCGCTGCCGAAGCTTTGCGCGGCGCTGCGCGCTCGCGTATCCATACCTTTGTCGCAACGTCGGACATACATCTCGAGTACAAGTTGAAGAAGACGCGCTCAGAGGTTCTCGAAATGACATATGAGGCTGTGCGGCTGGCGCGGAACTTCGCCGATGAGGTTGAGTTTTCAGCTGAAGATGCTACGCGCAGCGATGTTGACTACCTGTGCGAAGTTTTTGAAGTCGCGGTTAATGAAGGCGCGACGATTCTCAATGTTCCAGATACGGTGGGCTATACTCTCCCCAATGAGTTTTCACAGCTCGTCGGTGCGGTGCGCGACCGCGTAGTCCGTGATCGGGATGACGTCACGATCAGTGTGCACTGTCATAACGATCTCGGACTGGCGGTGGCGAACAGCCTGGCCGCGGTCGACGCGGGAGCGCGGCAGATCGAGTGCACGATCAATGGGATCGGCGAGCGCGCAGGCAATGCTTCGCTGGAGGAAATTGTGATGGCCATGCGCGTCCGTGCTGACAGGCTCCCGTTTGAAACGCGTATCGACACGTGCGAGCTTTATTCAACCAGTCAGTTGCTGTCGGAGATCATCGGTTTCGGTGTGCAGCCGAACAAGGCCATCGTCGGGCGCAACGCATTTGCGCACGAGGCGGGCATACATCAGCATGGCGTGATCAGCAATCCATTGTGCTATGAAATCATGACGCCTGAGTCGGTCGGTGTTCCGACTAATGAACTGGTGCTCGGAAAGCATTCGGGACGTCACGCGCTGGCTCTGCGATACGAAGAGCTTGGTTACACGTTGAATGCTACAGAACTGAACGCCGTGTATCATCGATTTACTGAACTCGCGGATCGCAAGAAACGAATTTACGATCAGGATTTGATTTCACTGGTCGCGGCTGAACCGGCTTTAACCGTTGAGCGTCCAGTACACTCATCTGACCAGGAGCAGTGGATCCGGGCGGTAAGAGCATAAGTCCGTGGCGCGTTTCGAGCCCTCCCTTACGGTCGGGCTTCTGACACGTTTATGCAATTGAAAATAGTTGTCCTTCCCGGTGATGGAGTTGGGCCGGAAGTGACTAAACAGGCCGTGCGTGTTTTGCGCGAAGTGGCAGACATTCACGGCCATAACTTTCATTTCGACGAATGTGCCATTGGCGGCGCGGCGATCAGCCAAACCGGCTCGCCTTTAGCGCGCGTAACGCTTGATGCATGTCTCGCTGCTGATGCCGTGCTGCTGGGCGCGGTGGGCGCGTCAGAGTTCGATCACCTTTCGCCTGATCAAAGACCTGAGGCGGGTCTTCTGTTGCTACGGCAAACCTTGGGCGGATTTGCAAATTTGCGTCCGGTCAGTTCATATCGCGTGTTGGCCGGCGCCTCTCCACTGCGTGCTGAGATCGCTGCGGGCGCCGACATCCTGTTCGTACGCGAATTACTCGGCGGAATCTATTTTGGCGAGCCGCGGGGAATTACTTCGCACAATGGCGAGTCAGTGGCTTTCAATACCATGCGGTACTCAACGAGTGAGATTGAGCGCATCGCTCGGGTTGCATTTGAAGCCGCGATGAAACGCCGGCACAAAGTAACTTCGGTGGACAAAGCGAACGTGCTCGAAACATCACAGCTTTGGCGCCAGACAGTTTCCCGTGTAGCCGCGGACTATCCAACCGTCAAGTTGGAGCATCTCTACGTCGACGCCGCGGCCATGCATATCATTACCAATCCGAAAAGGTTCGATGTGATCCTCACTGAGAATTTGTTTGGCGACATTCTCTCTGACGAGTCGGCCGTGATTTGCGGCTCTCTTGGCATGCTGGCATCGGCGACAGTTGGTGGCGCAGTGGATTTGTATGAGCCGGTTCATGGTTCCGCGCCCGATATCGCGGGCCGCGGGATTGCAAATCCGCTTGGCGCGATTGCCTCTGCGGCGATGCTAATGCGGTACACTGCGCGGCTGGAGCGCGAAGCTGAAGAGATTGAAGCGGCGATTGAGTCGGTGCTGGATGCAGGGTACCGGACTCAAGATATTGGACGCGGCACCGGCGGTCACATGGTAACCACCGCAGAGATGGGCCAACTTGTTACCGAAACCGTAGCCGAGATTGCCGATATACGCCATGCCTATCATGCAGTATAGTCAGTCGTCATTGAGCAGTTGTCAGTGGTACTTCGTACTTGGTGCTTTGTACTTAGTGCTTTGTACTTTGATGTTTTGACCAAGTACCAAGTTCAAAGCACAAAGCACAGACCAACGGACAACTGACCGCTGACCACTATAGTCTTTATGCCTCGCACACTTTTCGAAAAGGTTTGGAATGCGCATGTTGTGCGTGCCGCTCAGAACGAACCTGCGCTTCTTTATATCGATCTGCATCTTGTTCATGAAGTAACTTCGCCGCAGGCGTTTGACGGCTTGCGCGAAACCGGAAGGCAAGTGCGACGGCCGGATTTGACGGTTGCCACGATCGATCACAATGTGCCCACTACGGATCGATCGTTACCGATTGCCGATCCAATTGCTGCCAGGCAGATCGAAACCTTGCGTCGCAACTGCGCGGAATTCGGCATCGACCTGTTTGACATCAATTCAAACGAGCAAGGCATTGTCCATGTCATTGGTCCGGAACTGGGTTTGACTCAGCCGGGCATGACGATTGTTTGCGGTGATAGTCATACCAGCACGCACGGCGCTTTCGGCGCGCTGGCATTCGGGATCGGCACCAGCGAAGTCGAACATGTGCTGGCAACGCAATGTCTGCCGCAGAACAAACCGCGCACTATGTTGGTGCGCACGCGTGGCAAACTGCCTGAAGGCGTCACCGCGAAAGATCTCGCGCTGGGAATCATCGGCCAACTCGGAACCGATGGCGCCGCCGGCCACGTGATCGAATATGCGGGTCAGGCAGTCCGCTGGCTTTCGATGGAAGGCCGCATGACACTCTGCAACATGAGCATTGAAGCAGGCGCACGCGCCGGTATGATCGCGCCGGACGAAACGACGTTCGCATATCTGAAGGACCGCCACTTCGCCCCTCACGATGAAACGTGGAAAGAAGCCGAAAACTACTGGCGAACTCTACCGTCAGATCCGGATGCTCGATTTGATCGCGTGATCGATATCGACGCGGAGGGGATGGCACCCTTCGTCACCTGGGGAACGAATCCAGGGATGGTCGCTCCAATCACAGGCAGCGTCCCTGATCCCTTGGAAACAAGAGGCGAAGCCGAACAGCGCGCAGCGCAAAGGGCGCTGGAGTATATGGCTCTCAAACCGCGCACGAACATCGCGGACATTGCAGTTGATCGGGTATTCATCGGTTCTTGTACGAACTCGCGCATCGAAGACCTGCGCGCGGCCGCCCGCGTTGTCAAAGGATACAAACGTAATCAGTCTGTCCGCGCGATGGTTGTGCCAGGCTCGCAAAACGTCAAACGCGCCGCCGAAGTCGAAGGTCTCGATCGCGTCTTTGTTGATGCCGGATTTGAATGGCGCGAGTCGGGTTGTTCAATGTGTCTGGGTATGAACCCTGACATCTTGCGACCTGGGGAGCGTTGCGCCTCGACCAGTAATCGCAACTTTGAAGGACGGCAGGGTCGCGGCGGCCGCACGCACCTGGTCAGTCCAGCCATGGCTGCGGCAGCGGCAATTGCCGGGCACTTTGTCGATATCAGGAACTGGGAATATAAATCGTGAATCCATTTCGAAGTCACACCGGTCTCGTTGCGCTGCTCGATCGACCCAACGTCGATACGGATCAGATCATTCCCAAGCAATTTCTTAAGCGCGTTGAGCGCAGCGGTTTTGGCGAATTCCTTTTTTACGACTGGCGCTTTCTGCCTGAAGGCCGGCCCGATCCTTCGTTCCCACTAAACGAACCGCGCTACCGCGGCGCTTCGATCCTGGTTGCGGGAAAGAATTTCGGTTGCGGTTCGTCGCGCGAGCACGCGCCGTGGGCCCTGGCTGATTATGGTTTTCGCGCAATTATCGCTCCGTCGTTTGCCGACATTTTTGCGAACAATTGCATGAAGAACGGGCTGCTTCCGGTTGTACTCGCAGAGGCTGAGGTGGCGGAGTTAGTGCGCCGCGCAAAAGAAACTAACCCCTTCGAAGTCACCGTGGATCTGGAAAATAAGACAGTGACGCATGCTGAGGGTTTTTCCGCGCGGTTCGAAATTAACGACTTTCAACGGTATTGCCTGATGGAAGGACTCGACGATATTGGGCTTACCTTGAAGCATGAGCCGGAAATCGCTGCCTACGAAAACGCGCGCCAATCATGGATGCGGTAAGTGGCAACGAATTAGTCTTTTTCGCGCAGACATTTCATTGTGAACCATGACATCGCCTTCGTCGTATAGCCTCCGCAGAGGTTTAGACAATGCGCGATCCAGCGTTGGCAGGAATTCTTAGTTTATTGATTCCCGGAGTGGGACAAATTTACAACGGCCGAGTCCTAATCGGGATCATCTGGCTGATCGTAACTGGAGTTTCCTGGATTGGATCAGCCGGCCTGCTTGGATGGGTAGTTCACCTTATCTCTGCATGGTGCGCTTATTCCTACGCGAAAGATCATCCCGTAAGAGTTTAAGGCGCGTTCGGACAATCGGGGCAGTAGCCCGACCCCCGGGTCCCCGGCTGGGGTGGGGCGGTCAGGGAGGGCTTCACAACTATTCAAATATTCAGGAAGTTCTCTAGAATCTGCCGCCCATGCGGATGCTCTTGATCGAAAAGTTCCGGATGGAATTGCACGCCAAAAAGCGGGCGCAACCTGTGCTGCATCGCCTGGATGGGTGAGACGTCATTCGTCGCCGTACAGATAAAATCAGCCGGCAGTTCCTTAACTTCATCGCAATGCGACTCCCAAACCGTGATCGCTTTAGGCAGTCCCCGGAAGATTAGGTTCCCATTTGCGGCGCCTTCCGGATTCAATTCAATTTCAGAAAACCCGCGCTCGCGAACCGCCCCCTCGTAACCTTTGCCCGGTCCAATGCGTTCAATCAAACCAACCGGCGCGCCGAAGGCCAGCGCTATCTGTTGCTGTCCGCCACAAACACCCAGGATCGGCTGAGGCGCGCTGCGAATCACATGGAAAATTCCTGCCAATGATTCAGGCAAATAGTCATCCCAGGGATTGCTTTGGCCGCTGAGAATAATGTGCGAGGGACTTAGAGTCTTGACGAACTCGGGCGAGATGTTCCGAAAGGGCTCGACGACAATTCTCAGCTCAGGCTCAAGCCTTTCAAGCGCACTCCGAATCTCGCGTGGACTGGAACCCAGGCCGTTGATTGTGTTATCGACCAGGAGGAGCATGGAATATCTATTAGCTGTCAGGTATTAGCGATTGGTTGAGTGGCCCAGAGCTGACGACCGGGAGCTGACGGCATCTTTGCTCGCGGCTTCATTCTTTCCCAGGCAAGAGAACTTTCCATTAAAAGCTCCGATATAAATTCTTCCGTCCAACACTGCCGGCGTAGCATCGATATTGTCGCCAATCTTGATTTCCGTCACCAAGTCTCCGTTTTCAGCAGAAAGAATGTAGAGGTAGCCACTCTTGTCGCCGAACACGACACGGCCGTCAACTACCGGCGACGTTCCCCAGATCGCTGCGCGCACCAGATGCTTCCAAACCACTTCGCCCTTATCTGCCGACAGGCAGTACATATAGCCGTTATTGCAACCGATAAAGACACGGCCATTCGAAACAACCGGACTCGCCCAGAATCCAGTTTTTTCTTTCGTTTTGAGATTCAGGCCGGCTTCAGCTTTGTAACTCCAAGCCAATTCTCCGGAGTCTTGTTTGTAGCTGCGGACGATTCCGTCTTCGGCCGCAGTGTAAACAAAGCCCTTCACGACAGCAGGCGTCGAATTCGAGTCGGCTCCGATGCGCGTCTTCCATACAATTGACCCATCGTCCGCCTGCAAACAAAAAAGCTCGCCGGCTTCAGTGTCCACATAAATATGCCCGTCAACGATGGTCGTGCCGCCTTCAACTGAGCCATCGAGTTGCTGTTTAAAAAGGATGTGACCGTCTTTTAGATCGAGACAGTAGTAGAAATGATCTTCGCCGCCGATGAAGACGCGATCGCCGATGATCGACGGAGACGAATCAGTCTCGAACCCAGTCTGATATTTCCAAACCAGCGCGCCATCGTTCGCATTTAGACAATAGATAGTGTAGTCGAGATTGCCGATCACTAAGCGGTCGCCGACGACACTAGGTGAAGATTTAGCACTGTCGGTCGTCTTGTACTTCCAGATAACGCTGCCGTCCTTACGATTGAGGCAATACACGTAACTGTCTGTCGAGCCGAAATAGACTCGCTCGCCGACGATCGCTGGCTGACCGGGCCAACCTGACCCTCCCCACGGATCGTCGTGAAGACGGCCAGGCGCGAATCCGGTCTCGAAGTCCCAAATAACCCTTAGCGACTTTGGGATTGGACCGGTGCCAAAAAAATTTCGCGCCGGATTCCCCAGCCACATTGGGACCGCCGATACTGGGCCTGGTTTTTTGGTTCGGGTTTCCGCAGGAGTTTCCGTCACGACCTTTCCGCCGCAGGCGGATCCAAAAAGACACAGCAAGAGGACCAGCGCGACGGCGCAAAAACGCCAGCAGGGATTGGGGAAAGACAGGTTTCGCAAAACGGGGGATTCCTCGCGGGAACTAGCCGCGTCATGGTGGCTATTCTAGCAGCCACTCGCCCTGATATACCACATCTGCGCGTCCGGTCAGCACGACCTCGCCATCTTGCCGCCATTCGATCGAAATTATGCCGCCGGGGGCATGGACCTGGACGCGCCGGTCGGTCTTGTCGTTGATTGCTGACGCAATTACCGCGGCGCACGAACAGGTGCCGGAGCTTTCAGTTTCGCCGACACCACGTTCCCACAGGCGCTCCTCGATATTGCCACGATCCTGAAGCCGAATGAAGATGACGTTAGTGCGCTCGGGAAACTGAGGATGATTCTCGATCAGAGGTCCTAGTCGCCGCCAGTCGATCGCATTGAAGTCTTCAACGAAGATGCAGCAATTCGGATTGCCCATCTGCAATGCGGTCACTCGCAATGTTTCATCGCCAACCACCAGCGGATAATCGATTACCCGATCGCGCGGACCGTCAGTCAACATCGGAATCGAATCGCTATCAAATTTCGGCCGGCCGAGTTCTGACTCGAATAAGAATGATCCGGCGCTCGAACGTTCGCATAAAAGATAGCGCTTGATACCGTTGCGGGTTACCAGACGCAACTCTTCATTCGACCAGAGATTGTGAAAGAATAAGTATGCAGCGGCGCAGCGCGTGCCGTTGCCGGACATTCCGGCTTCGCTGCCATCTGGATTGAAAATCCGAACGGAGAAATCTGAAGCCGCGTCTTTGGATCGTTGTATGACGGCAATGCCGTCCGCGCCGGCGCCATAGTGACGATTACAAACCCGGTGAGCGAAATCGCCAAGGTGGTCGATTCCCGCCAGCTGCTCCGCTTCAAACACCAGATAGTCGTTGCCGAAGCCGTGAAATTTCGTAAAGCGCCGGGGCATCGATCACGACGAGGCAGTTGCCGCTTGCTGCGGCTCACCGAAGATTTTGCGAAAGCGCCTGGTCAGCACGGGCTCGATATTCATCAGGCGCTCATACACAGTCAGTTGCCCGCGATGATACATTTCGTGCGCAATCGCAAATGTCAGCATCTTCTGCGCTTCAATGATGTGCTGTAGAAGCTGTGCCACCGAACGCGTGTCGGGCGTTGCCTGGAACGAGAATTTGTCGACGGGAATTTGTTCCGCCTCGTCAATCAAGCCGGAACGAACTTCCTTCCAACTGCCGATGATGCCTTCAACTGATGACATTAGCAGCCCTCCTTCTTTGGGTGAGAGATAATCTCACCTATTGTGATCTACCCGCAAACGATGCCAGCAAAATGGCAATGGCATCAATGGAATCCCGACGCAACGCGGCAGCATCAGGATAATTGTTGAGCATCATGGAAAAGACGAGATGCTCTCCCGCAGCGCTGGTCACGTAACCCGAGAGCGATACGACCGAACTGAGTGAGCCTGTTTTCGCACGCACGTTATTTTCGGCGGCCGTGCCTTTCATACGCGATCGCAAGGTCCCGTCTACACCGGCAATCGGCAACGCGTCGCGAAATTGTGCGAAATAACGGTGCTTTGACATGAAGGTGAGCAATTGCACCGTGGCATTCGCGGTGATCATGTCGTTGCGCGAAAGACCCGAACCGTCGTTTAATGCTAAATCGCTTTCGTTGGCACCTGCCTGCCGAAGAAAATTCCTGACAACTATTAGTCCGGCGTCTTCATTCGTTTGACTGGGACCGATGCTTGTCATTTTTCCGAGAGTGCGCAGGATTATCTCAGTGTAAAGATTCTGACTTGGCTTGAGCGTTTGTGCCGCGATTAAGCTGAAGACCGGAGATTGCATGGTGGCAATCTCGACCTTTGGGTTTGGAGCGGGCATAGCGTTCGAAAGAATCGTCGAGATATCCCCTGAACGTGCATTTACAGTCCGCAGCCGGCCGTCGATCCTCACGCCCCGTTTCACCAGCGCATCTCTCAACATGGTCAGAAATGCCAGCGCCGGATCAGGAATCGCGATACTTCCAGAGAATCCATTCTCACCGAGCGGAACGCTGCCGGTAATCTCCAGGGTGTTTGCGCCCAGCCCACGATAGATTTGCAGATCGTTTTTTGATCCGCGCGCGGACGTGTTGGCGCGATTCGCGATCGTCATGAAAGTTGCCGGCGGCCCTGTCGTGATTACGACTGATGCGCCAACCCGGTCACCCGGCTTGACCATTAGATCGATCGCATTGTCGTTCACCGTTAGCGCGCTGACCTGTGCGCCATAAGACCATTGGAGATCTTCCCACTCCCAGCCACTGCCCAGCGGAGCACCGTTAAAATAACTTTCGTCGCCGACCAAATCGCCCTTCACTTGTTTTACTCCGGCGGCCACAATGCGGTCAGCGAGATCGTTAATGCCCTTGAAGTAATCACCGTTATTAAACCGAGCGGCGATGGAAGGATCTCCACGACCGTAAATAATTAAGTCGCCCTTTATGGTCCCGTTATCCGGTTTTTCGTTCGCATAAATGGACGTAATGCGATCTGTTCGATTTGTGACTGCAGCTCAGCGAGCGTCCGCGGCGCGGCCGAAGTAGATCGAGCTGGACCAATCCGAAGCGGCGGAATCTGAGGCTCTACCGGCCGCGGCGAGGCGGATGGATCGGCCGGTGTAACGGTCCGAGGTCGTTGGGGGCTTTGGGAAAAGACGGACGGGAACGCCGACAGGTTGAGTGCAACCAGTAAAAGAATGATCAATCGTCGTAACATATCTATTGAATCGAATCGAGGATCTCTTTAGCAGTGGCGGTCGCGGTGCCCAACTTCCCCACCACGATTCCGGCTGCCTGGCTAGTGTGGCGATAACGGTATCGCCCGCGCCGGTAACATCATAAACTTCACGGGCAGAAGTTTTGACGTACACCGGATCGCGATCTCCTTCGACCAGTATCATCCCGCGATCGCCGCGCGTGATAAGCACCGCATCACAATCCAGGCATGCACGAATCATTCGCGCTGCGCTGTGCAACGCGTCATCAGAATCTTCTTCGAGATTCGCGAGACGCAAAGCCTCATGGTGATTCGGCGTCACCAGCGTGGCGGGACGATAAGCGTTGAAGTTTCGTATTTTCGGATCCACCAACACAGGTACGCGAGCGTAAGCCGCGGGCAAAACTTCGGCCAAAATACGCGGTGTGATCACACCTTTGTCGTAATCTGAAATCACCAGCGCATCAACCTTATCAATCGCCGCCTTCACCGTGTTAATGATCCGATTTTCCGTTTCACCGTTAACGGGCATGCGGTGCTCGCGATCGGCTCGAACGACCATCTGATTGTGGGCAATGATGCGCGTCTTGATCGTAGTGGGTCGCGACTCGTCCGGAATCAATAAGCCGTCGGCTTGCAGAGGGCTCTTATCGCGCAGGGAACTCTGAATTCTTTCACCGGCGAAATCGTCACCAATGACTCCGATCACGCTCGCTTTTGCGCCGAGGGAGAGAAGATTCGCGAGCACATTCGCAGCTCCGCCGAGATGCGTCGACTCACGCTGGATGTCTACGACAGGCACTGGAGCCTCCGGTGAAATCCGCGTTACATTGCCCCAGATAAATTCATCAAGCATCACGTCGCCGAGCACAATGACTGAACGGTCGCGTGCCGCGCTAATGATCTGCTCAGCTCGTTGTTTGGTTATCGTTGGCGTCATTCGTGTGAAGGGCGGCAATTTTCGCGCAATGCATCAGCCGTCAAAATAATTTATCCCGTTGCTTTCAGTACTCGATCAAGCGCGGCCACGACTCGCTCAACCGGCACGCGTAAGATGCATTCAGGTTTTTCAAACTCGCCACAAAAATAGCCGTGACATGGTTGGCAAGGCAATTCCTGACGCACAACTTCATTAGGCAGCATTGTCCACGGTCGCCAATGCGCGACATTCGACGAGCCGAATATGACTACACATGGCACGCCGACAGCAGCCGCAAGGTGCGCAATGCCGCTGTCATTACCGACGAACAAACGAGCGCCCGACAATAGCGCAGCGACCTCCGGCAATGAAAGGTCGCTTAATGTTGTCACTCGCGCCGTTGATCGCTTGACCAGCAGTTGCAGAAGCTGCACTTCTCCCGGCCCGACAATAACGAGGGGTGTTAATCCGCGCGTCGTCAGTTCTTCCGCGACGCGCGCAAAATTTTCTGTGGCCCATTGTTTGGTATCGAATGCCGCCGACGGATGAATTACCGCGAAGGGCTCGCCTTTCTCTAAACCCATAAAACCTGCGAGACGCAGCTTTTCTGAAACTGATGTCAGCGCTGGTTCCAATACAGCCAGTTGTGTAGAAGGTCGATCCGTGACCGGCACGCCGGTCCAGCCAATCAATGCCAGCTGCTGTTCAACTGAATGCAGCGTGGGCCGCTTCCAGATCGCCTGCGGCGACGGCGCCACATGATTGTGTAATCGCGCGTATTGATAATGGCCAAAACCAACGCGATGTTTTGCACCGGTTGCGCGCGTCAACAGCGTCGCGGTTGTGCCGCCGTGCAGGTTGTACACAACGTCATAGCGCATGGCTCGAAGCTCGCGGGCGAGCCGGGCGCGTGATGACTTGCTTTCCCGCGGAACCGGGATTACTCGATCGATCAAATTCGAACCCGCGAGGACCGGCGCCACCCAATCCTCCAAAACGATGTCGATCTTGGTTTGCGGTAAGAAGCGGCGCAATGCTAACAACGACGGAGTCGTCAGAACGGTATCGCCGATCGAACGCAGACGCACGACTAATACGCGCCGCACCGCTGACCAGTCCCAGGGCGCTGACGCCAGAGGCTGCGGCTTAGCGCTTTCTGACTTTTCCGTGAAAACTAAATGCCGAGTGCCAGGCGACGCTTGAATGATTTCGCTCAGACTATGCACCTGAATTCTCGAGTTCGTTATGGATCGGCGCCATTCACTCGCCGCCGGTCACTTGTTCATCTTCGATCTTTGCTTCATCGACAAGCATCACGGGAATGTCATCACGAATAGGATAGACACGTTTGCACTGGACACACTTCAGACCACTCCCGTCAGGTTTCAATTCAACCTTGGCGCGGCATGCGGGACAAACCAGGATCTCGAGCAACTGTTCGCTGATAGCCATGACTCAAAACCTCGGTTAAGGGAAATCGTATCAAAGCGACAAATGAAGGCAAAGAGCTTAACACATTGCGCGATTTGTGGCAGCGCGTGTAGTACAATGGCGCGCGACCAGGTGGACGCTTATTCGACGGATTTCAGTGCCAGCACGAGGTGAGCAGCTTCAATGATGATTGAAGACTTTGGACCCACAGTAACCAGCGTATGGAACGACTTGCGCTCAACGACGCGAAACCTCGTCGAGCGCGCCTGGCAGTCGGCTGCTTCTCAAACTGCCGCACAACCCATTAGTTCGACGCCATACGATCCGCGTGCTGATTACGAGCTCAGCCGGCTGCTGACGGCCCTCGATGAGCAGGCCCTTGAAGCAGAAGAATCTTCCGATCAGGAATCCTCCCGCCGAGCTCGACGTCTGGCCGACGCGTGTGCGAACGTGCTGACGCAGCAGACCCAATCGGCCGAGATCTTTGCGCAGTTAATTCAACGCGCTCATGAGCGAAAAGATTACGCACGGGTTGACGCACTTGCCGCTATGCTAGCCGAGCGGCTGGCGCCGAGCGAAATCTGCGAGTTGGCGCGATCGAACAACGTAGTAGTGCGCGCCCTCGCGCAAGAAGCACTGACCCAAATGCCGGCGCCACTTTTAGGCGCACTCCTGCGCGATCCCGTAGACGCCGCAGTTGCGCGTTTCGCTTTGGAACGTCAGGCCGGAGAATACGCCTCGGAAGAAGCCCGGCAAGCTTTGCGTGAATTCGAAGAATTTGGCCTGGAAGGTTTTTGAAGTTGGAAGACCGGCCGCTGGTGAGTTTTTGGTGGTTCTCAACTCGATCTGCATTAATTTCCGACTGATTAATTCGACAGTAATCAAACACGTATTCGATCCGGGGCAGTCGCAATCTATTCTGCGGGGCCAGTACATTTCTCTCCGTGCAGCGCGGGAATCTTCTGGCTAATCACCGGATAGTTTGGCGCTTCATCGATATTAATCTGCGTCCAGTGCGCATACTGCTCTGGGACATTACTGTCCGCGAAGATCGCTTCGACCGGACATTCAGGGACGCACGCATCGCAATCGATGCAAGTGTCGGCGTTAATGTAAAGACGATCGGGCAGTTCGTGAAAAGCTTCTACTGGGCAAACCGCAGCGCAGTCGGTGTACTTGCAATCCACGCACATTTCCACAACAACGTAGGTCATTCGCGGATGACTCCTTTCGCTGAAAACAAATGTTTATGATCTAACGAGCGGAATGTCAATAGGGAAGATCTCGCTAGCATTCGTGTGTGGTGATAAAAGCGAGAAAGGTTTCTCAATCATCAGCCTCACCTCAATGTAGCGAGCACCTTACGCTCGGTTCGTTGAGGCAGTTCAAGGATCTCAAAACCCTTTGAATGATAAAGATAGTCTTCACCCGTTTCGTCCACGATGCGAATGTAGTTCTTCGGATCGTTCGCTTCGGGTTTCATAATCGGATAGATCTTGCGCAGTTCCAGTGATGCCTCGTAACCTTCATTATCTAAACAAATCGCGAATCTCATAGGTTGAAATCAGTCAATCCAAGAGCCGTTTGACTTTTATTTCTCTTCGGCCAATTCCATGTGCTTCATACCAATGCAATTCGGCCAAATGAATTTCGCCGGTTAGCAATTCAACATAGGCTGAGCCTTTCAATTTTCGCCATCGTCTGCCGCCATGTGCGCGTTTAAGTCGCTTTAGATTTCTAATGCCACCTGAAACAGCGATGTTCTCAATGTCCGTAATCTCTGAAACGATTCGACGGAATTGAATCATAGCACGAGGGAAGATGTCATTAGTAAAAGATCATGGACTTCACAAAATTCTCAACAACAGTCTCAGCATTTCGGCACGGAAATAAAGCAATACCTGGCCTAAACCGATCCAGAATCCGATCACAGCGCCGAACAACTCGATCGTTTTCAAATGATGCTGCGCAACTGACAGTACCAGCGCTTCCAATTTATCGAGCGGATAGTCGGAAACTTTTCTGCGCACCAGGCCGCCGACATCAAACTCGGCGATGGCCGCCGGCAAACGCTCGCGCGCGGACACGGTGATTCTCTCGGTGAGCGCTGCGCTGGCCTTTTCGATCGCGCCCGCGGGCATGTGATCACCCAGACGGCCAATGGGCGCAACCAGAAAACGCTCGATCTGCGAACTCAGGATGGCATTGATGGTGCGGGCAGTGTCATCTCGAGCAAGCACAGTCAACAGGCTGTGCGTCAGAAATTTTTTTACCCGCGGCCCGGATTCAGGATTCAACGTCTCAAGCAGTTCGCGCAAGGTCTGCGGGCGCAAGCGTCCCAGAGCATCCGTCAGATACGCGGAAACAGACTTTGCCAGCTCGGGACTGCGGGCCATGGCCACAAATCGCGAGCCGGCTTCGTGCTTGATTGTTTCGAACCTTTCCGACGAAACCTGACCGACTAACTCATTCAGCGGCCGCGTCATCAGGTTGTCAATCGTCCCATTCAGGAAAATCGTCGCTTCCTGAGCGAACGCCGGTCCACGCAGATATTCATCTACCCGCCGGGGCAGCGTACTGTGAACCAGATCGTCAACCTCGTGAAAGATACGCTCGCGGGAAATAAAAATCTTCTTGAAGAAAGAAAGCTGGTCGTAGTATTCGCCGACCTCTCGTTTGATCAGCGAGCCGATCTGTTGTCGCGTGGCGGGACTGGTTGCAATGTCCGCGAGATGCTGTGCGATTGGGCCTACCTGTTGATCGATGCGGTCTTTTATAAGCACGATGGTTTGCGGCGTGAACATCTGGGCCAGTGTCGCATTGGTTCCAGCCAGATCACTCAGCCGATCGCTGACAAAGCCGCTCACCTTTATTTCGAAAGCTTCTTCGCTAACCAGACCACGAAAACGTTCTTCGGCAAACTGGAGAATGGTCTCGAAGGTTTCCTCGCTGATGGTTTCATTCAGTCGCCGCTTCATCAGCTTGTCAACTTGCTGATCGACAAATTTTTCAATCGCCTCCGCGGTCTGTTCGCTCTTGAGCACCGATGCGATGTGTTCGGCGAGGCGCAACTGCAACGCCGCAATGGTATCGAGCACCGGGGCGCGCGCGCCTCGCGGCAGGGCTTCAATCAGCGAAGGGTGGATTACTGAGAGCAATTCATTCGTGTAGGAAGTGACAAAGCCTTCGACCTTGCGTTCGAAGAATCCGGTTTCAAAAAGCGCGTTGAAAACCGTCTCCTGCGAAACCAGTTCGTTGCCCACCGCGTTGCCAATTGATTGCGCCAGGCGTGCGCGATGCCGCGGAATCATGCCTTGCGGCCAAATGGTAATGCCGAGCAATTTCACCGGCCGATAAGGATGAAACAGCATCCAGATCGCCAGCCACGCCGCGCCATAACCGTGAATCGTGGCGATGACGATGATCGCCAGACTGATTAAGATTTTGAACGTGATTGGATCGATGACGGCACTCCTGCAACCTACCTTGCGGAAAAATCAATCAACTTAGAGAGTACACTTTTCGGATTAGCGATGTTCTTTAGCCTGTCATAGGGAATTCTGACCTCTCTTGGTCCGGCTGCACACGCTGCCATTCGACACTCTTCATCAGACGCGTCACCAACTTCTCAAGCCTGCGCCAGCAGGCGGTAGAATAAAGCCCCTGGCGAGGCGCAGCCGAGCCTGGGGACACCAACGGAAAAATCAGAAGAGCCTGCGAAGCTGGCGACAGAAGTTCATCCCCACAAGTGAGCCGCATCGAAATCGACATTGTGCGCGCGCAGCAAAGCCTTGAACTCTTCCGCGAAGGTTTGCTTTCGATGGTGCTGTTCCTGATTGCGAATATATCTTCGCACGCGATCGACTTGTGATTCGCTTACTGTGAAAGCAGCAAATCGCGCTTGCCAGCCAAATCTTCCCGAGGTCTGCCGCTTGGCCCAGCCTGACGATCCAGACTTTAGCTTGCTGAGGAATTCTGAAACCGAGATCGTCGGGCGTAGTTTAGCGAGAATGTGGACATGATCTCCCACGCCATTAACTTCCAGTGCGAGACCGCCGAGACCACGCACTGTGCCGCCAAGATACTCGTGCAAGCGAGGGCGCAACGTATTAGTGATTAGAGGTGCGCGCTCCTTTGTGGCGTAGACAATATGATATAGGAGATTTGTGTAAGACATTGTCTGTCCTCTGTCGCCTGCTTCGCAGGCTGGATTTTCAATGGCGACGTTTCCCCAGGCTCCGCTACGCTTCGCCAGGGGCTATCACCCTATCGCCTGCTGCGCAGGCTGGTTGAGTCGTCCACTCAAACACGCCCCTCGAAGACGAGCGCATCAGCTACGTAGCTTCGTAAACAATCTCGCCCCCAATAACCGTCATCAGGCAATGCGTCTGGAGAATTTCCATCTCCGGAATTTTCATGATATCCGCAGACAGAACCGTGAAGTCGGCCAGCTTGCCGACTTCTATTGAGCCGCGCAAACTTTCTTCAAACGCCGCGTAAGCCGGCCAGATAGTGAGCATCTTCAGCGCTTGTTCCCGCGTGACCTTTTCTTCCGGATGCCAGCCTTCGCCCGAAAATCCGCGAATGTCCTTGCGCGCAACCGCAGCATAAAACTCGATCATCGGCTCGCCGCGCTCGACCGGCGCGTCGGAGCCGCCGGGAACAATAACGCCCGACTTGATGAAACTTTGCCACGCGTAGGCGCCCTCCAAACGCTTCATGCCCAGACGGCTGGGCGCGAAATGCAAATCACCGATCGCGTGCGAAGGTTGCATCGACGGAATGATGCCGAGCTTAGCAAAGCGGGGAATGTCCGCCGGGTTTACTATCTGCGAATGCTCGTCGCGCCAACGTGGCTCGGGGATTTTGCGCTGCGATTTTGGCACTGCGTTTAATGCTTTTTCATATTCATCAAGGATAAACCGATTCGCATAGTCACCAATGGCGTGCGTCTGAACTTGAATGCCTTTGCGCAAAGCTTCTTCGAGCATCGGCAGCAGCTCTTCTTCTTTCACGCGCAGAAAGCCCGAGCTGTCTGGCGCATCGCTGTACGGAGCAAGCAGTGCCGCGCCCCGCGAACCCAGAGCACCGTCAGAAACTACTTTGATTGTGCGCAGGTTAAAGCGATTGCCAAACGCCTCGATGATTGGGCCTTCGCGCAGCAAGCGCTGCGCTTCAGCTCCCGGTCCATAGACCGCTTTGTAAATGCGCAGCCTTAGTTTTCCTTCGCCATAAAGTTTCTTGTAGAGATCGACGTCGCGATAGCTGCCGCCGGGATCCTGAACCTGCGTCCATCCCAGTTCTATGCTTCGCTTGTTCGCGAGAATCATCGCTTGTTCGGTATCGCCTTCGCTGGGCGTGGGAAGATTGCGCGACACGAAGGATTGCGCGTTGTCGAGTAACATGCCCGTCGGCTCTCCGGTCTGTTTATCGCGGAGAATCTGTCCGCCAAACGGATCCTTCGTGTCCTTTGTTACGCCACCAAGTTTCAAAGCAGCGCTGTTTGCCACGGCGCCATGTCCGTCAGCGCGAGTCAGAAACACCGGATGGTTTGGCGCGATCTTGTCCAGGTCCCAGCGCGTGGGAAACACGGGCGGCTTCCAGAAAGTTTCAATCCATCCACGGCCAGTCACCCACTCGCCCGGCTTGGCCTGATCGACGCGCGCTTTCACCTTCGTGAGAAAGTCCTCGAGATTCGTAATGCCTTCGAGATTCAGATTCATTTCGCGCTGGCCGACACCGATGAAGTGATAATGCGCATCGGTCATGCCGGGCA
>WNFY01001610.1_pt1 | contig 21738 bp, 24 predicted proteins | sample 5400091 | NCBI WGS metagenome assembly WNFY01 (sample SAMN13153364, study PRJNA577476) | soil metagenome | isolation source: 60 cm soil or saprolite under grassland replicate 1 | place: USA:California | collected 2016-06-15
ACGTTAGGTGGCTCATGACAGGAGACCATCTATGAACGCCCTACATATTGCTCAGGTCAACATCGGCCGGATGAAAGCGGCGTTGGAAGATCCCGTCATGGCGGGCTTCGTGGCCCGTCTCGAAGAAATAAACGCCTTAGCGGACCGAAGTCCTGGCTTCGTATGGCGGCTGCAAACCTCCGAGGGCAACGCCACGTACTTGCGTCCATACGACGACGATCGCATCTTATTCAATATGTCGGTGTGGGAGTCCGTCGAGCAGCTGAAACGGTACGTGTACTACACCGCGCACGTCGAAGTCCTGCGGCAGCGGCAGGCGTGGTTCGAGAAGTTTTCCGGCGCTTACACCGCCCTGTGGTGGATTCCCAAAGGCCATGTACCCAGTATCGACGAAGCGAAGAAGCGACTGGCTCATCTAGACGCGCATGGCCCAACGCCGTTCGCTTTCACGTTCAAGAACCCCTTTCCTGCCGATGAGCAGTTCGCCAAGAGCACAGACTGGTCATCCTTCAGAGCGGACGGGCCGCGAGCCGCCGTCCCTTGCGCACGCAATACGCGCGGCCCGCCGCTGATTTCCGACGTTAGAAGGCATGAAAACTAGAACGGTCGTCTGGACGTTCATCACCGCTTCTGGCGTGGTGGCGTGGTTCCTTATGCAGTCCACCGACATGCCATCCCTCGTTCGCTTGATCTGCGCGTGGTACGCATTGATCGTCGCGTTTTTGCTCTTTGTTGTAGTCGGGGTTACGCTTTCCGCAAAATTCAACCGTCTCGACACCTCGGAGGGTTTGCTAGCTCGGATCTTCTTTCTTGGTTGGTGGTGAGCATGCCTTCTAACCGCGCGGCCCACCCGGACCCTCTGAAGCGGCGTACCCTGTCGCATCGTTCATCTCGTCGGCCCGGTGGCCACGACCGTTGGGCGTCACATGAGTAGCATCTGACCACTCGTACCCGAGAACCCTCGATGACCAGGCAACTCATCAGCTCCGGATCCACCTTCGAGCAAGAGATAGGCTACTCGCGTGCAGTGGTCGCCGGAGACTGGGTCTTTGTTTCAGGCACCACCGGCTTCGACTATTCCACTATGAACATTGCCGAAGGATTGTTGGAGCAAACCGAACAGTGCTTGAAGAACATCGCTTCGGCGCTGCAACACGCGGGCTCCAGCCTGGCCGACGTTGTGCGTGTTACCTATGTGCTTCCGAACGGAGCGGAGTTTCCTGAGTGCTGGCCCGTTCTTCGCAAGTACTTCGGCGAAGTTCGGCCGGCCGCCATGATGATCTCCGCCGGTCTCGCGGACCCTCGAATGCGAATCGAGATCGAGGTCACGGCCTTGAAGCAATCAAAGGCGTGAGGGTGCCCTCCGCAGTGACGCCCAACCCTTCCATCGAGCGGACATCCAACGGCGGGGCACACTGGCGCGCTACGTCGAAACCGGTAGCGCCGTCGGCTGCCGCTCATGTCAAACGTTGGGCAAAAAAAGAAGGAAGGAGATATCTATGCGTAAGCTAACAGTCTTGGTCTGTGCAGTGTTGATTACCTCGTGCACGACACCGCCGCGGACTGCAAGCGAGCTTCGCGAAGGTAAAGGAAGCATCGGGCTGTCCAAACGGGAAGCGCATGACCTCAACCGGGAATTTTCGTTGGTGGTAAGCGATGTGAGACGTAAATCGATGGAATGTCTGCGGTTTGCATACACCACCTCGGTGACCCAAGGCGGTGTCCCCCTCCCTGATCGTATGACTTTTTACAATGTGGGCGTAAAAGTTGTCGGTAGTAGCAAAGCCGAAATGACGATGCAGCAGGATCGCAAGCCACGCGCCAGCCACGACCCGGAGGGCGGCTATTATGTTTTTGTTGCTGATATAGAGAAAATTGCAGCGAGCAGAACGCGAATGACTATGTATGGTTCGTCATTTCCTACGTGGCGCCCTATCTTCGAGGCCATCAAGGGATGGGGGGAAGGTAAGAACGTCAAATGCCCTGAGACGCCGTAGCCGGTATTGTGATGCGGAAAAATAGCTTGCCCAACTATGCCTTCAACCGGACCTCGGCCCGCTGACGCGGGCCCTCGCCCTGTTAAGGCGGCGTTAGACGGCAACGCATGCTCCACTGCCCAAGAGACGCGCACGCACTTATCCAGTACGCCGACGAAAACGGCTCTCTCTGGCGCTGCGACATATGTTCGGGTGCCTTTATCCAATCTTCAGCGATAAGCAAACCTGCGGCCGAACACCGCGTGGCGCATAGATCTCAATGGGACCGAGGCATTGAATGCCCGGCCGACGCAACGCGGATGCGTGGTTTTCTTCGCCACGGCGTAACGGTGGACATATGCGCCCTCTGCCACGGTGTCTGGCTTGACGGAGACGAAATAGAGAAGGTTGTGGGACACCGTCTTCCGGGCGACTCTACCTTTGACCTGCAGAAGTTTCTTCGGACAATAATTGTTTTCGTGGTGGACGTCATCGCGTTCACCATGCGCCTTCTCGTTTGAATAGTATGCCGTCTAACCCCACGCCCGACGCGGACGCGCGCAAAAGCGCCGCGCGCCGGTTGGCGTGAACGTTGGGCGGCAATCATGTGGAAGCTGAAGGAGAATGGAGTTATCGTACGGTACAAACCTTGGGACGTGAACACTGCTGTATTCGCGCGAAGGAGCGGCTTTAGAACGCTCCCCTTTTATATCCCAATCTGAGGCGAACATCGTGGCAACCGTCAGATATCTGGTCACCGACGTTGAGCGTTCTATAGCCTTCTACACGAAGGCGCTCGGGTTCAAGCTAGATCAGAGCATGGCTCCAGCTTTTGCTCGCGTCTCCAATAGCGACCTCACTCTTTGGCTCGCCGGACCGCAGAGTTCCGCCGCTCGGCCCATGCCTGACGGGCGACGTCCCGGGCCTGGTGGATGGAATCGCTTCGTCGTCGAGGTGGAGGATCTTGTGTCACGCGTGGCGGAAATGAAGCGGGCCGGCCTACGTTTCCGCAACGATGTTGTCGTAGGGCCTGGCGGCAAGCAGATCTTGCTAGAGGATCCGGATGGCAATCTTGTCGAACTATTCGAGGCTGCGCGATAGCATAGGATGAAGTGCGAGCACAGTTCCAGGAAATTGCCGCCCAACCACGCCATCGAGCCGACCGCCGCAAGCGTACCGCTTGCGGTACCCTCGTCGCTTCGCTCCTCGGCGGCGGCTCATGGTGAACGGTAGTGCCAGAGGAGCGCGATGACAATTCAGGAATTGGTCTTGGCAACCCACATCGCGTGTGGCGCAAGCGCTTTAATTCTTGGCCCAGTGGCCATGTGGGCCAGAAAATTGCCCGGGCTGCATACGCGGCTTGGAGAAATCTATCACTGGCTTTTTGTTGGCATCCTAATCACGGCTTGCGCGCTTGCTTTTCTGAATTGGGAGCGATTGTGGTGGTTTGTTCCTGTCGCTGTGGGTTCATACGCGTTTGCGTTACTGGGTTATCTTTCCGCCAAGCTGCGCTGGAATAATTGGCTCCGCTTTCACCTAACAGGGCAAGGTGGCTCGTACATCGCAATGACCACAGCGGTGCTCATAGTGAATTTCGGCACCACATCTTGGTGGGCGTGGATCCTTCCCACAGCCATTGGGTCCCCTCTTATAGCTTGGATCACCCGCGAGGTTTCATTGGGTCGAAGGCCGAAATACGCATGAAAGGCCTGGCACCTAACCCGGCGTTCAACACGGACCCGCGACATGGTCGCTTCGCCTATGTCGCGGGCCGGTTAACTTCAGGTTGATATGGCTTAATGCTCTCTGGAGGACCCTGCAGATGAAACCCTGTCGCGAGTGTCGGCACGAAGTCTCCGAGCAAGCGTTCGCGTGTCCTCAGTGCGGGGCGCCCTATCCTGCGCGCGAGTCGTGGGACGGATGGGGCTATGAATATAAGTCCCGATTGACGATCGCCGGGCTGCCTTTGGTGCACATCTCGTTCAAGTACCGGCCGAATCGAACGCCGGTTGTGGCGCGCGGCATCATCGCTATCGGGCAGTTCGGCTGTGGTGTCGTGTGCATCGCGCAGTTCGGGGTCGGAGTGCTGAGCATCTGCCAGTTCACGCTTGCCGGCCTTGCGCTTGCGCAGTTCGGGGTCGCGTATTCCCTGATCGCGCAGTTTGGCATTTATGTAGCGGAAGGACACGGACAATTTGTGTTCGGCTTGTCGAAACTATTGGGAGCCCTCTAACAACGCGTCGGAGCGCGCGCGGGAGGGATAAAGTGCCGGCATCCACCACACATCGGCGCGTCGCTGAACGCAGACGCGAACGTCATTGACGATGCTGGGTATCCACGACTACTGGCTGTTTGTCGCAACCGGCGTATTGTTGAATCTCACACCCGGTCAAGATACTTTGTACATTCTCGGCCGCAGCATTGCCCAGGGTCGGAAGATAGGGGTGGCCTCGGCTCTGGGCATCAGCGCCGGCGGAATCGTTCACACGCTTGCCGCGGCGCTCGGATTGTCGGCTGTCCTCGCAACGTCGGCCTCTGCATTCGTCGCACTGAAAGTCGTTGGAGCCGTATATCTTGTCTACCTCGGCATTCGCCTGCTGATCACGCGCACGGCAGCCGTCGGATCGACGGATATTGCAGGCTTGGTCGATATGTGGACAGCGTTCCGTCAGGGCATGCTCACCAACATTCTCAATCCCAAAGTGGCCTTATTTTTTCTTGCGCTGATGCCCCAATTCATCGAGCCGGATAGCCCCACGAAGCTTGGCGCGTTCCTTGTCCTGGGGATTACTTTTCTCACCACCGGAACCGTTTGGTGTCTCGTTCTGGCTCTCGGTGCTTCGCGTGTGCGGAGTTTCTTTGCCAGTCGCCCGCGTGCGCTTCAAGGTCTCTCGCAAGTGTCGGGGGCACTCTTTATCTTTCTCGGTTTGCGGCTGGCCGCAAGCAAACAGTGACCCCTGACAGCACGCCCCACACCGGGGTTGGCATGGGGACGTTGTTCTCGAGACGAGTTATCAGGAAGGACAGGTCATGCGCTCGAACCTATTCGCCGGTGCAATCTGCGCTCTGGCCGTAGTGCTCTGCCCGCCCGCGTTCGGCCAGCGTGCTGCGGCACCGCCGACCCCGGGCCAGGGCATTCCGGCCGACGACCCTGTCAGGGTCCTGGTCGGACGGCTCGACTTGCAGAGGTACAAGGCCACGATCAAGGGCCTGACCGAATTCGGCGATCGGCGGCAGGGGACGGATCGCAATCGCGCAGCGATCGACTGGATCGAAGGCCAGTTGAAGAGCTTCGGCTGCACCAACACCGAGCGCATCAAGTACGTGTACAACCCGCCACCGCCGCAACCGCAACAAGGCCGTGCAGGCGCGTCCAGTCCCGTGATCGCCAGCGGGGAAATCCGCGCCGGCGCCGGGGGTGCGCGACAGCGCGGCATTACGGCACCCACGGGCGTGAATACCAATCCTGAAGCGCAACCCGATGTGAAGCTTCGCGGGCTCAACTCGCAGCCAAGCGCTCCCGGCCCGCGCGAACAGGTGGTTTGCACGAAAATCGGCTCGACGCGTCCCGACGAGATGTACATCATCGGCGCGCACATGGACGGAATAGGCTGGGGCGAGGCCGCCAACGACGACGGCTCGGGGACGGCGTTGGTCATGGAACTGGCGCGCGTGCTGAACAGCCCCGATGTGCGGACCGAGCGGTCGATCCGATTCGCTCTCTGGAACAACGAGGAAACGGGCCTCAACGGCGCCCGCGCCTACGTTGCGCAGCGAGCGGCGCTCCAGGGAATGGAGGATCCCCCCGGATCGGGCCGGTATCCGGAGCCGAAGTGGCTTGGCATGATCCAGCACGACATGATGCTGTTTGACCACGGCATGCCCCGCGCGGACGGCACGCTCAGCCCTGAGCAGCGGCCCGAAGCGGACGTCAATATCGAATTCCAGTCCACATCGAAGTTTGCGGATCAGGCCATGAAGCTGGCTTTCTTTTTCCGGGACGCCAACGAGAAGTACGCCACCGATTATCCCGCCGCCGTCGGCCACCACATGACCAATACCGACTCAACGCCTTTCATGGATCTCGTTCCGGCGATCACTCTTCGCGAAAACGAGCGAGGAATGCAGATTGGAGCCGGATGGAATCCCCATTGGCACCAGCCGACGGATCGGTACTCGACGTTCTCCGACAAGGATTTTCGGCTCGGGCTGAACGCGGCGCAGACATCGCTGGCAGCGATCGCACAGCTGGCGGGGGCGGCGCTGAAGAGATGACGGCCGGGGAGATAACTCCTTCCGATCGGATGGATCAGGAATGAACGATCCCCTCGAACGCAACAAGAGGAACGTCACGGCTTTCTACGACCTGGCGTTCAACCAGAGCAAGCCCGCGGAGGCGATTCAGAAGTACGCCGGAGACCGGTACATCCAGCACAACCCGCACGTGGCGGGCGGCAAGGAGGCGTTCATCGCGTACTTCGACCAGATGGCGAGGGAATACCCGGGCAAGCGCGTCCATTTCAAGAGAATCTTCGCGGAGGGGAACTACGTCATCCTGCACTGCCACCAGGAGTGGCCGGGCTACAGGGACCGGAACTGGGCGGGCATGGATATTTTCCGGCTGGACGAGGAGGGCAAGATCGTCGAGCACTGGGACGTGCTGCAGGTCGTGCCCGAGACCTCGGCCAACGACAATACGATGTTCTGAGCCCGGACCCTCTAGCGCTGCGGAACCGTCCAGAGATAGAGCGTGCTCGCTCCCGCCTGCACCGTCCTCTCCGGCGGCCAGGCGTCGCCGAACCCGTAGCGGTGCGCGACGATGCGCGTTCCGGGCGCGAGCTCGCGCAGCAGCTTCGGCAGCAGGCGCCGGTTGACCGTCTCCAAGAGGAACAGCGTCACCACCGTGGCTTCGCCGATATCGGCCTCGAACAGGTCGCCGCGCACGAAGCGCACGCGGTCTTCGACCCCGGCGCGGCGCGCGTGGTACAGCGCTAGGCGCAGCGGCGCGGGGTCGATCTCGATGCCGACGCCGCGCGCGCCGAAGTCCTTCGCCGCCGCGATGACGATGCGACCGTCGCCGCAGCCCAGGTCGTAGACCACGTCCTTCGGCCCCGTGCCTGCGAGCTCGAGCATCCCGAGCACGGCCTCGTCGGCGCTCGGGAAATACGGCACCTCCGGGTCGAATGCGGGCGCGACCCCGTCGGTGAGCCGGGTGTCGCCGAGGGCGGCGCAACCGGAAATCAGCGCTGCTGCGAGGACGGCTGCACAAGCTCTAGGTTTATGCACGGGCAGTCCGCTGTCCAAGGAGAAGAGCGAACCGGGGACAGACCACGGTTTCGCTACGGCTTCTTCGGCCCGGAAACCGTGGTCTGTCCCCGGTTTCCGAAGAGCATGACCGCGGCGCCCACGGCGAGTACCCCGAGCCCCACGAGCGCGTGTGCGCGGTGGTACGCGAGGCTCGAGTAGAGCAGGTAGGCGCAGCTGAGCACGAAAATTCCCGGCACCACCGGATAGCCCGGCACGCGGAAGGGCCGGGGCACCTCGCGCTCCTTCACCCGCAGGATGAAGAGAGCGATTCCGGTCAGCATGAAAAAGCCCCAGAACACCGGCAGCGAATATTCCACCAGCCCCTTGAAGCCTGCGTTCTGGAAAGCGCCGAAGACGACCAGCGCGAGCGCGAGCGCCCCCTGCACGAGCATCGCGGTGCGCGGCGAACCGCTCGCCTCGTCCCAGCGGCCGAGGAAACCGAGCAGCGGCCAGTCGCGCCCGAGCGCGTAGTTGGAGCGCGCGCCGACGATCATCGAGCCGTTCACCGATGTGAGCGCGGCGATCGCGATCATCACCGAGATGAGCTTCTCCCCGGCCGGCCCCCAGACGCGCTTCATGAGGTCCGCCGCGACCGCGTCCGAGCGCGCCATGCCCTCGTAGCCGAGCCCCCTGAGGTAGGCGAGGTTGACGAGCAGATAGAGCAGCGTCACCAGGCCGATCGAGAGGAGCAGCGCGCGCACCATGTTGCGCCGGCGGTCGCGCACCTCTGCGGAAATGTAGGCGGCGTCGTTCCAGCCGCCGTAGGTGAACAGCACGAACACCATCGCCGAGCCGATTCCCGCGCCCATGTACCAGGGGGCACCGCCGCCCGCCGCCGCCACCGCAGGCGCCGGATCGGGCGCGAGCGCGAAGCCGGCGACGACGATCAGCACGAGGCCGCCGCATTCGAGGAAGGTGAAGAAGTTCTGCGTGAGCTTCCCCTCTCGGATCCCGGCGTAGTTCACGGCCGTGAGCACCGTCACGACGAGCAACGCCCAGACAGCCGAAGATTGCCGGCCGAGATGGATCACGCGCGACATGTAGTCGCCGAAGAGATAGGCGAACACTGCGATCGAGCCCGCGACGACCACCGTCATGCGCGCCCAGCCGTAGAGGAAGGCGAGCGGGCGGCCGTAGGCCCGCCCGATGAAATGGTATTCGCCGCCCGCGGATGGAAACGCCGTCGCGAGCTCGGCGTAGCACAGCGCGCCGATCACGGAGAAGGCGCCGCCGGCGATCCATACCGCGACGAGGAGCGCCGGGCTTTCCACGGCACCCGCAACGATCGACGGCGTGCCGAAGATGCCGGCGCCGATGATCAGGCCTACGATGATCGCGGTGGCGTCGCCGAGCGACAGGACCTGCGCCGGGCCGGAGGGAGACTGCGGGGACTTTTCGGGAGTCGGCATCAGAGAGTCAGAAATTGCGTCGTGTGGGAGTTGCGCCGGCGCAGATCGGCCAGGCACCCTTCGAGGGGCAGGCCGAAAAGCCGCTGCGCGGCGCGCGCGCGGGCCTCCAGTTCGGTCCAGGGGATGCGCGGCCGCCCGCCGCGGACGGCGAACGCGATGAAGTTGTCCTCCTCCTCGGCGAGCAGCAGGGTCGGATTGCGGCCGAAGCTCTCTTCGATGCGAGCGCAGTAGGTTTCGATGCGCTTGTCGTCGGACATGAAGTTGGCGACCATCGCGCCGCCCGGACGCAGCGCTGCGAAGGCGCTGTCGTAGAAGGATCGTGTGCACAAGTGCTTCGCCGGATTGCCGTTGACGAACCCGTCCACGACGAGCACGTCGCAGTCCGCGGGCCGCTGCGGTACGACCTCGGCGCCGTCGCCAATGACGATTTCCAGCCGTGCGTCTTCTTCGGGAAAGTGAAAGTATCTCCGCGCCATGGCGACCACGCCCGGATTGATCTCGACCACCGTGACGCGAGTCTGCCGCATGCGCTGGTGGATAAAGCGCGCCATCGAGCCCCCGCCCAGGCCCACCATGAGCACGTCGCGCGGGTCCGGACGAAAGAGCAGAAAGGCCATCATCGCGCGCACGTAGTCGAGCTCGATCCGGTCGGGCGCATCCAGCCGCATCGCGCTCTGGATCGCGTCACCGCCGATCTGCAGCACGCGCACGCCGCCCTCCTCGACGATCTCGATCGCATTCGCGAGCCCTTTGCCCAGACGTTTCATGATTTTCCGTGCAGGCGAGGGCCGCGCGGCGGGATCACGGCTTCCCCGCCGCCGCGAGAACCGCGGGCATGGGAATCTCCACCGTCCCGTGATTCTCGTATTCGCCGGCGACCCGGCCGACCGCGTCGCGGATCGCGGCCAGCGCCGGGGCGGACTGGGCGTGCAGCAAGGCCTGCGTCCTGACCGTACCGGCGAGGAACGCCTCGAACAGCAGCCCGCAGGCGCTGAAGCGCCAGACCTGCGGGACCTTTCGCACGTCCACGTTCCTGAAGCCTGCGACCTTCAGGACCTTGTCGCACTCGCTTGCATCGCTGAACCGGAAGAACGGCGGCCCCGGCGGCAGCGGCACATCGGGATTGCCGTGCTTTCGGACCGCGTCGAGGATGATGCCGAAGCCCACCGCCTCCTCCGGTTTCGCCCAGACCGTGAAGGCGTATCTGCCGCCCGCCCGGAGAACGCGGAAGGCCTCGGCCAGGGCGCGTTCCGGCTGCGCCAGATGCAGCATGCCGAAGTTCATCACCACCGCGTCGAAGCTGCCTTCCGGAAACGGCAGCGCCTCTGCGTCGCCCTCCTGAAACTCTATTTGCGGATTCTGCGCGCGCGCGAGCTCCACCATCGCGGAGGAAAAATCCACCGCCGCGACATGCGCCCCGCGGGTCGCGGCGGCCGCCGCCACGTAGCCCGGGCCGCTCGCCACGTCGAGCGCGCGCGCGCCTGAGCGCACTTCCGCCGAGTCGAGCAGCGGATCGATCGCCTGGCGGGTCAGGCTGCCGAAGGCGTCGTCGTAGCGGCGGGCGGCGCGCTGCCAGCCCGCGTGCTCCAGCGCGCGAAACGCAACGGGATCGGGAGCGTGCGCCGCCATCGGCTCGCCGCGAGTCAGCGCCAGCGTGCGCTGCGCGCGCGCACCGGCACGAACGAAATCGGCGTGCGCACGGCGCACGCCGCCCCTGGGCTCCTGGGGGTCACTTGATCGCTGTCGCGACCGGCTTGCCCTTCTCGACGACGTAGGTCGCGAGCACGACTGCCTTGCCTTTGCCGACGTTCTTGCCGTCGTGGACCGCGCCGGCGGGGACGAAGAACACCTCGCCCGCCTTGAGCGTCTTCGGCGGCTGGCCGTCCACCAGGAGCTGCAGCGTACCCTCCACGACGTAGCCGAGTTCCTCGCCGGGGTGCGTGTGCCGTCCGGCCTGCCCGCCGGGGACGAATTCCGCGCGAGCCACCACCGCGTGCCGGCCCTGGGCCGTGAGGTCCTGGTCCTGCAGGACGGTGCGCGTAAAGCCCGGCTGCTGCGCATTCAGCAGACCGATTCCGGACCCCAGCGCGGCGACGGCAAGGGCCGCTACTATCGTCAGTTTCTTCATGCTTGTTTCCTCCTTTTGTTGGTCATCAAAAACATCAGGTCAGCGTAAACCGCAGGGTGCCCAGCTTCTCGATCGTCGTGGTCAGCCTGTCGCCGGCCTTGAGCCACACCTGCTTCTCCTTGGGATAGCCGGCGATCACGCCTTCGGGAGTGCCGGTGTAGACGACGTCGCCGGGCAGGAGCGTCATCAGCGTCGAGGCGTAACTGATGATCGTCGCGCAGTTGTGGATCATGTCGCTCGTGTTCGAGGACTGGCGGACTTCTCCGTTCACCGTGCCTTCTATCTTGAGGTTGTTCGGATCGGGGATCTGGTCCGCGGTCACGAGGTAGGGTCCGAGCAGTCCGAACCCGTCGCAGGTCTTGCCGATCATCCACTGGCTGCTCCGCGACTGCAGGTCGCGCGCAGTGAAGTCGTGGCCGGTGCAGTAGCCGAACACGTAGGAGAGCGCCTCGGCTTCGCTGACGTTGCGCGCCTTCCTTCCCATCACCATCACCAGCTCGGACTCGTAGTCGAAGCGCTCGGCGGGCACCGCCGACACGCGCACCGTGCCCTGATGGGCGTTGAGGGCATTGTTGAACTTGTTGAAGAACACCGGTTGTTTCGGCGGCGTTGCGCCCATCTCGCGCGCGTGCTTCGCGTAGTTCACGCCGACGCAGAGGATCTTCTCCGGGTTGGTCACGCACGGTCCGAACTCGGCTCGGTCCTCGGCGACGAAAAACCCGGGGGTCCTGCGCGCGAGCGCCACCTTGACGAGCTCGGTGAGTCCGCGGTCGCCGCGGCGGATGAGATCGTCGATCGTGGTCGGCGCGGGGCTCCGCAGGAATTTCGCCGACTTGGCGACGTCGAGAATGCCCAGATCGGTCTTCACGCCTAGGCCGTAGGCGTCGCCGTTGCGCAGGGTGACGAAGGTCATCCTTTTCGGCGCCGCGGGCGAGTCGGGGCTCGCGCCTGGCCCGGCGCCGTGCGCGAGGGAGGATTCCGGCGCCGACGCGCCGGCGGCGAGCGCGACAACGCCCGCCGCGCCGGTTTTCTTCAAGAAGCTTCTGCGCTGCTCATCCATCGCTCGTTCCTCCAGATCAGATCCTGAAGCTCACGCTTCCGCGGGTGCCGACTCGTCGGGCGAGAAATCGAGCTCCACCTTGGCGCCGCAGGGATCGTGACAAAAAATCTGCCACGTTCCAACGCCCACCTGGCGGCGCAGCGTGAACTCTATTCCGTTGGCCTTGAGCTTCGCCACCGTGCCCTTCAAGTCGGTGGCGCTGAACGCAAGATGGTCCAGCACCCCGGCCGGATCCGCGGGCACCTTCCCCTCGGAAACATGCAGGATGGGCTGGCCGCCCGCATACAGCCACGCCCCGTCGAAGCCGAGCGGGGGCCGCGGTCCCTCGCTGAAGCCGAGAACCCCGATGTAGAACGCCCGTGTCGCCGCGAGCTTGTCGGTGAGCACGTTGAAGTGATTCATTCCCTGGATCGCCATGGGGGCTCCTACGCAATGTCGCCGGACTGGATTCGCTTCACGCCGGCTTTCTTCATCTTTTCCCAGGCCGCGGCGAGCGAGCCCTGCATGTCGATCGCGCGGCAGGCGTCTTCGACGACCAGCGCAGCAAAACCGAGCTTGTGCGCGTCGAGCGCAGTCCACGCCACGCAGAAGTCGGTCGCGAGCCCGCAGACGAACACGCGCTTGATGCCGCGCTCCTCGAGGTAACCCTCGAGCCCGGTGCGGGTCTTGCGGTCGGCCTCGAGAAAAGCCGAATAGCTGTCCACGTCCCGGTGATGGCCCTTGCGCAGGACGAGCTGCGCGTGGGGAACCGAAAGGTCCTTGTGCAGGGCCGCGCCGTCGCTCCCCTGCACGCAGTGGTCGGGCCACAGCACCTGCTCGCCGTAGGCGAGCTTCACCGAATCGAAGGGCTTGCTGCCCGGGTGCGAGGTGGCGAACGATCGATGGCCCGGCGGATGCCAGTCCTGCGTCAGCACCACGTTTTCGAAGCGCTTGGCGAGCGCATTCACGAGCGGCACCACCTCGTCGCCTTTCTGCACCGCGAGCCGGCCGCCGGGGCAAAAGTCGTTCTGCACGTCGACGACGATCAAGGCATCCCTGATTCCGGGCTCGATCCGCGGCGCCGACGCCATTCTGCGGGCTTTCCTTTATCCGATTCGCGCCACGTCGACCAGGCAGTCGTAGAACGTCGCGCCCCTGCCGATATCGGTGAGCGCCTGCGAGGTCAAATCGTTCGCGTTGCGGCGATCGGCGGTGAGCTTTTTCCACCACACCGAGAGCGCCACCACGACGCCCTCTCGCGCCTTGTCGCTGACCCGCGCCCTGGCCGTGAGCGAACCGCGGTCGTTGAAGATGCGCACGGCGTCGCCCGTCCTGATTCCCCGCGCGGCGGCGTCCGCGGGATGGATTTCGAGGCCGGGTTCTCTGGCTTCGGCGATCGCGAAAGGCATGTTGGCGAAGGACGAATTGAGGAAGTGACGGTTCGGCGGCGAGATGATCGCGAGCGGATACTTTTTCGCGAGCGCCGGGTTCGACTGCGCCGACTCGCGCGGAGCGATGTAGGTCGGGAGCGGATCCATGCCCATGCTCTTCGCAGTTTCGCTGTAGAACTCGCACTTCCCCGAGGGCGTGCCGAAATTGCCCTGCGCGAACGGGGCGAAGCGCTCGGGTACGTTCAATCGCTGCCAGCCCTTCGCCTTGAGCGACTCCCACTCGATGCCCAGCATGGTCGGCTTCGAGGATTCGAGCGCCTGGCGGCAGATGTCCTCGTCGGAGTCCCTGAAGCACTCCTCGGCGAAACCCACGCGCGCGGCGAGGCGCCTGAACGCTTCGCTGTTCGGGAGGGATTCGCCCACCGGCGCGATCGCGGGGCTGTTCGCCACCACGTACAGGTGCCCGTACGCGGTGTGCACGTCGTAGTGCTCGAGCTGCGTGGTCGCCGGCAGCACGATGTCGGCGTAGTCGCAGGTGTCGGTGAGGAATTGCTCGTGCACCACGGTGAAGAGGTCCTCTCGCGAAAAACCCCTCAGTACCTTCGCCGAGTCCGGCGCGACCGCGACCGGGTTCGAGTTGTACACGTAGAGCGCGCGGATCGGCGGCTTCGCTTCGAGCAGCGCATCCCCGATCGCCGACATGTTGATCGTGCGCGGGTTGGGGTTCTTCGCTTTCTGAAGCAGATCCGGCCGCTCGAGCTTCGCGTCGTTCATGCCGAAGAACCCCGAGGTGCCGAGCACCGCTCCGCCCGCGGGATGGCGCCAGTCGCCGGTGAGCGCGGGGAGGCACAGGATGTTCCTCACCGCCATGCCGCCGCCGGCGTGCCGTTGCAGGCCGTAATTGAGGCGGATCGCCGCGGGACGCGTCGCGGCGTATTCGCGGGCGAGGGAGATTATTTTTTCCGCGGGCAGGCCGGTGATCTGCGCGACCTTCTGCGGCGGATACTCCTTCACGCGCCGCGCGAGCGCCTCGAAACCGAGCGTGTATTTCTCGACGTAATCCGCGTCGTGGCGGCCCTCGCCGATGATGACGTGCATGATCCCGAGCGCGAGCGCGGCATCGGTGCCGGGCAGCGGCGCCAGGTGCTCGTGGCATTTCTCGGCCGAAAGACTGCGGTAGGGGTCGATCGCGACGAGCTTCGCGCCGCGGCGCTTCGCCTCCTGCACGCGCGACCACAGGTGGAGGTTCGAGACGATGGGGTTGGAGCCCCAGATGAGGATGAGCTTCGCCTCGTCGAACCTTTCCGGGTCCATGCCGAATGAGCCGCCCAGGGTGATTCTCACGCCCTCCTTGCCCGCGGAGGAGCAGATGGTGCGGTCCAGGCGCGACGCGCCCAGCCGGTTGAAAAAGCGCCGGCCCATCGAGTGCCACTGCACGTAGCCCATGGTGCCGGCGTAGTCGTAGGGCAGGATGCCCTGGGGATCCTCGGCCGCGATCGCCTTGAATTTTACGGCGATCGTCTCGAGCGCCTCGTCCCAGGAAATGCGCTCGAACTCGCCCCGGCCTTTCGGACCGGTTCTCTTGTGCGGAAAGAGCACGCGGTCCTTGCTGTAGGTGCGCTCCAGATATTTCGCGACCTTGGTGCAGAGCGTGCCGGCGGTGAACGGATGATCTTTCGCGCCCTCCACTTTCACCGCAATGCCGTTCTCGACGGTGATCTGCATGGCGCAGGTGTCGGGGCAGTCGTGCGGGCAGGCGGCCCGCACGACCCTGCGCTCGACGGAAATTTTCTCGACGGGAGCCGGCATATGAGGATTGCGCGATTTTACCCCGATCAGGGCCGCGCGATCGAAAACGTCCCGAAGCGCATGCGCAGCATCTGGCCGATGCGGTAATGGGCGTGGTGTGCCGCGGCGATCGCCCCGGCCATGGGAAGAAATCCGTGTATCTGGCCCTCGAAACACTCGTAGGTCACCTCGACGCCGGCCTGCGCGAGGCGCTCGGCGTAAGCCTTGCCCTCGTCGCGCAGCGGATCGAACCCGGCGGTGATGACATAGGCGGGCGGCAGCCGCGAGTGGTCCTTCGCGAGCAGAGGAGAAGCGCGCCAGTCGGCGCAGTCGCGCTCGTCGCGCAAATAATTGCCCTGATACCAACGCAGCAATTCTCGCGTCAGCGAATAACCCTGCGCGAAGCGCCTCAGCGAATCCGTTTCGGCGGCCTGGTCGGTCACGGGGTAGACGAGCACCTGCATCGCAAGGCGCGGCCCCGGATCGCGCAGCGCGATCGCCGCCACCGCAGCGAGGTTGCCGCCGGCGCTTTCCCCGGCGACCACGAGCCGCGCCGGGTCGACCCCGAAGGAGCTTGCGTTCGCGGCTACCCACTGCAGCGCCGTCAGGGCATCCTCGACCGCGGCCGGAAACTTGTGCTCCGGTCCCATGCGGTAATCGACTGCGACGACAGCGCAGGTGCCGTGAGCGGCGATCCCGCGGCAGACGCTGTCGTGCGTATCGAGATCTCCGCAGGTCCAGCCGCCGCCGTGGAAGTACACCACCGCGGGCAGCGCTTCTCCGGGCTTCGTGCCCAGCGGCCGGTAGTAGCGGGCGCCGATCGCGCCTCCCGGACCGGCTATGGAGAAATCGCGCGTCTCCCGCACTACGACCGGCGGCGGCGCAAGGGCGAGGCGCGATTTGCGGTAGAGCCGCCGCGCTTCCACTACGCCCACCGAGCTCAGCGCGGGACCGGCCGAGCGCTCCGCACTTTCGATCAACGCGCGCGCCTGCGGATCGAGCCTTGCGTCGCCGGCGTCCACTGACTTTACGCGCCGGCCGCGACGCGGCCCCGGGCGAGGAGCCACAGCACCGCGACGGCCGCCGCGGTGACGAACGGCAGCGCGAGATAGTTGAGCAATTGCCAGCCGCTCTTTTCCAGGAGCAGGCCCGAACTGAACGAGGAGGTGGCCATCACGACGAAGATGATCAGGTCGTTTACGCCCTGGGTCTTCGCGCGCTCGGGCGGCGTGCACGCCTCGGTGATGAGGGTCGTTCCGCCGATATAGAGGAAATTCCAGCCGACGCCGAGCAGCACGAGCGCGAACCAGAAGTGCGCAACGCCGATGCCCGACAGCGCGATCGCCACCACGACGTAGAGGAGCAGCGCCCCCGCGGCCATCACCTGCAGCACCCCGAAGCGCTTGATGAGCGAGCCCGTGAAGAACGACGGCCCGAACATGCCGATGACGTGCCAGCCGATCACCGTCGCCGCGGCCGAATACGGATGCCCGCACAAGCCCATCGCGAGCGGCGTCGCGGTCATGAGCAGGTTCATCACGCCGTAGGCGATCGCCGCTGCGAGCACTGCGACCACGAATACCGGTTGCGCCATGATCTGCGCGAGGGGTCGCGCCGGTTCCTTGTGCGCGGCGGCGGCCGGCACCGGGATGTCGAGCCATTGCACGACCAGCACGACGAGCACCAGGAATCCGATCAGCGACAGGTACGCGCCGAGATAGTGCGTGGCGAGCAGATCGACCGTGTGCTTGCTGAGTTCGGGGCCTACGATGCCTCCCACCAATCCTCCCGCAAGCACCAGGGAGATCGCCTTCGCCTTGAAATCGGCGCTTGCGGCGTCGGCTGCCGCGAACCGGTAGTACTGCGCCACGGCGTTGTACACGCCGAACACCATCGTGCCGAAGCAGAAAAGCCAGAAATTCCCGAAGTAAAGGGCGACCGAGCAGATCGACGCGCCGACCATCCCCGTCAGCGCTCCGACGGTAAAGCCGGCACGCCGGCCGATGCGCTTCATGAGAAGCGAAGCCGGAAGGGTCGAGAGCGCCCCGCCGATCACCCACGCGGTGACGGGGAGCGTCGCCAGGGCCTTGTTCGCGGCGAGCGCGTAGCCCGCCAGGCCATTCAGGGCGATTGCCGTCGAGTTGTTCGTGAACAGCAGCGCCTGGCAGGTGGCGAGGACGGCGACGTTTTTTTTGGCGATCTCCACGGCGCTTGCCGGGGTGACAGGAAATTGTCAGGGAAAACGGGTCTTTGATTATAGCGAAGCGATCCCCGGCCGGGCCGCTCTTTTTCCATAGGGCGAAAAACCGTTTGGAGGTGGTTGACATTTCCCTCTGATTGACGCACTCTCGCGTTGCCCGTACCGTCCGTGCGGCGTCACCTAAACAGCTCGTATTGAAGAGGAGAGATATACGATGGCCAAGAAGAGAAAACCCAATGCGGCATTCATGAAACCCATGACCCCGAGCGCCCTGCTGGCGGAAGTGGTGGGCTCCAAGGCGATACCGCGCACCGAAGTGACCAAGAAGCTCTGGGGTTACATCAAGCGGAACAAGCTGCAGGACAGCAAGAACCGCCGCATGATCAATGCCGACGAGGCCCTCAAGGCGGTGTTCGGCGGCAAGAAGAGCGTCTCGATGTTCGAGATGACCAAGCTCGTCAGCAAACACCTCAAATAAATAACCGCCGCGTCCCGGGATTTTCCCGGGACGCGCACCCGGAAATAAAAACGCCCGGCTTGCCGGGCGTTTCATTGCGGTTGCGCGAGCTCAGGGCCTGGATCTGTCCCTGCCCTGCTTCGCGGACTTGTATTCCTCGACCGCCTTCTTCAGGTCGGTGTATTCCTCGCAGGGAAGAAAGCACAGCTTGTCCAACCGCGCAAGGTGCTCCTCCGCCTTCGGAAGATTGTTCACCATCAGATAGGCCTCGCCGATGTACTCGAGCGCTCCCTTGTGCCGAGGGTTGAGGCGCAGCGCTTCGTTGTAGTGCTTGAACGCAAGGTCGAGATTGCCGGACTTGCGCCAGGCGTAGCCGAGGTAATTCTGCGCGTCGGCGTTGTTCGGATCGCGCGAAGCAACCCGGCCGAAGCTGTCGAGGGCCGTTCTCCAGTTGCCGGCCTCGATCGCCTTCTTGCCGCTCTCGTAGTCCGGGTCCACGGGACGCGCGTTCGGCGCCGGCTCGGAGTCCATTCCGGCGGCGTGGAGAGTCGGGGCTGGAGCCAGGCCCGCCAGCAGAGCGAAGACTGAAATCAGGAGCTTGCGCACGGTGCGTCCTTTCATTGGCAGATGGTCGATTATAGTGGAGCAACCACTGCTACACGCCTGTTAACCGTCAAACGGGGGAGCTTATTCCGGACGAGGTTCAGGATGGCAGCAATTCCGCTGCCATCTCGCGGATAGCCTGCGCCGCGGCCTCCGGCCGCTCGAACGGAAACAGGTGCCCGCCCGCGATGCGCGTCACGCGAAAATGCCGGCGCGTCGTCGCAAGCCCCGTCCGTCTCGATTCGGCCGATTCGCGTCCGCAGATCACCCCGGCCGGCACCCGCAGGCGCGGCAGCTCCCTTGCGAGGCCGTGCGGAAACGTCCGGTAGATGCGGTACTCGATTCCCGGATCGAAAGCGAGCCGCACGCCCCCCGGCGAAGGGACCATCCCGAGCGTCACGTAGTCGCGCAGGCACTCGGGATCGAAGTTCTGAAACGCCCGCTTGCTGCGGAAGTGCGCGTAGGCTTCGTCGGCGGAGGCCCACTCGGCGCGGCGGTCGCGCGTCACGCCGGCGGGCGTTACCCGGTCGGCGAGGCCGAAGCGCTTCACCATCTTGAACACCGTCCCCTGCCACCGCCCGAGGATCGACGAATCCAGAAGGATGATGGCGCGAAAAAGCGCCGGGCGCTTCAAGGCCGCGAGCGCGGCGAGATAGCCGCCGAGCGAGTGCCCCACGCCGAGCACGGGCCCGCGATGGCGTTCGATGTTCTCGATCTGTTCCGCGACCAAGTGCGGCCAGCTGTCGGTGACCGGATGGCGCGGATCGTGCCCGATGGTGTTCACGTAGCGGATCTCGAAGTCGCGCTCGAGAAACGAGAACATCTTGCGGTAGCACGCGGCGGGAAAACCGTTGGCGTGCGAAAAATACAGGACCGTCACGGTCGCATTATCCGGGTATTTCCCTCGGAACCCCCCCGGCTTGCGGCCGAGGATCAGGCGCTCAATTCCTTCGCCGTCATCGTGTACTTGAAGTTGTCCGGGTCGAGGCTGTCCAGCCGCCCCTGCGCGGTCTCCGCCTGCGGGTACATGAAGAAGGTGAGCTTGGCGCCTTTCGAGTTGGGCAGGGCGAAATCGTTCGCGGTGTTGAACGCGAGCCAGTTCATCTCCCACGCGCCGAAGAGCTTGGGCCTCACCGCCTGCACCAGCGGATCGCTCAAGGTCGTCGGCTGCGCCTTCTCCTCGAGCACGACCTTTCTCACGTCGGCCGGATCCACCGGCACCCAGCCGAATCCGGTGAGATACACCTCGGCGCGGCAGTGCTGCGCGCGCGTGATGTTGGCCGTGCCCGCGCCCAGGCTCCGGTAGCCGAACTGCGACTTCGCCACGCGCACGCCGTAGACGTCGCGCGCGGGAAGGCCCGATGCGCGCGCGAGACCCACGTAGAGCGCGTTCAGGTCGGCGCACTTGCCCCCGAGGTTTCCGGTCTCGAGCATCGCCTTGATGTCCCCGACGCCGCAGCCGCGGGTCTTCGGATCGCGGTAGGTGTTTTCCACGATCCACTCGTAGATCGCCTTGGCCTTGTCGTAATCGGACTTCGCGCCTTGCGTGACCTCCTGCGCCGTCTTCTTGACGATGCCGTCGATAGGCATGTGCTCTGTTGCCTCGGTGTAGAAGGCCCGCTCTCCCGCGCCGAGCTTCTGCGCGGATGCGGGGCGCGTCGAAAGATCGACCGCGCGGTCGCGCGTGGCGAAACGGCTGTAGAGCTCGACCACGGGATTCTTCTCGGAGGCGGGCCACTCGGCGTAGAGCATGCCCGCGCCGTACTTGCCGTCGTGCATCAGTTTCGCGACTTGGGCGTTGCCCGACCAGGCGTTGTCGATGGTCTTCTGATAGACGGAATCGACCGAAGGGATGGGCAGCCACACGCGCGTCGCGCCCTCGGGAAAAACGATCTCGACCCGGGTCGTCACCTCGAAGCTGCGCCATTTCTCCGCCTGGCGCGGCTCGAACGGCAGTTGCTGCGCGTGCGCGAGCCTCGGCAGCGCCGCGGCAGCCGGGAGGATCGCGCCGGTCTTCAGAAATGCACGTCTATCCATGTCGGTTCTCCTGTCGATTGAAGCGCCGTCTCGCAACGCGGGCGTCCCAACGCGCAGCGCGTGGAAAGCTCGCTGTCGGTTGCCGCAAGAAAGGCTGGGAAGCTGGGGAGAAGGAGGCGCAGAGGAAGGGGCGAGCGGGAAGGACGGCCGCCGCTGTCGATATCACCGTCGGAACGCCAAGTCCCGCGCGAGCCCGCAGGTTGCGCGAAGCCGATCATCACCGCGAGCGAACGCGAGCTGCGTGAAGTCAAGCGTTGCTGGATGATCATCGGTATGCGGCCCGCGGAAAACGGACGAATCCCACAGCGGACAATCTACTCCGAAAACGTCCCCGACCACAAGTCGCTCCGGACTGCTGCGGCGCGCGCTTCAGCCCGGGGAAAGAAGCTTTTTGATCGTATCTTCAACGGACTGAGAATCCCACTCCAGGTCGCCCGTCACGGAGTAACGGATTCGCTGCTGGGGGTCGAGCACCAGGGTGGTGGGCAGAACCTTCACTTTCCATGCCGTCGCGGCGGAGGTGTCTCGATCGAGCAGTACCGTGAGGCGCACCGGGACTTTCTTCAGGAAGTCCTGGATCCGCGGCGCGCCTTCGCCGTAGTCGACCGCGAGGATCGCGAAGGATTTTCCAGCGAGCTTGTCCTGCAGCCGTTGCATCGACGGCATCTCCTCGCGGCAGGGATCGCACCAGGTCGCCCAGAAATTGAGCACCACGACCTTGCCCCGATAGTCGGCGAGCTTGTGCTCCTTGCCCTGGAGATCGCGCAGCGCAAGGGACGGCGTCGCGCCGCCGCTCCAGGGCTTCAGCTCGCCCCCGGCGGCCCATGCCTCCAAGCTCGAGACAAGCCCGGCGAGCAGCGCCAGGGAGAGAACAATCCGCGTCGCGCGCCGCGGGCTCACGCGGCCTCCTTCCTTCTTCCGGCGAGAACTGAAAAATCTTCGGCGTAGTCCGAAAGGCGTCGAACCACGTGCGCGCGCTGCTTCGGGGAGAGCGACCGGTCGAGATCCACGATGAGTCGTCCCAGGTCCTCTTCCCAGCGCGTGTCCTCCTCGATGAACTCCTCGGAGCGGCGCAGCTCCGGCCTCTCGAACATCTCGACGAGGTGCCGGCCGAGGTCCTCGGGCTTGCGCTCCTCCTTGAGCGCCGCGACGAAATCGCGCTGCCAACGCTGCCGGTCCTCGAAGCGCAGCGCGACGTGGCGCTCGTGGGCGAGCGCGAAGCGCCCGATGCGGGCCTGCTGGTCCGGAGTCAGGTCGCCGGCAAAGTCGCGAAAGCGCTCGAGCATGCGCTTCAGCTGCCTGCGACGGCGCTCCTTGTCGTCGGAGGAGAGGAATTCCTTCGTGTATTTTTCGTTGCTTTCGGCGAACTTGCGCTCGAGCGCCGCGAGCTGCGCGTTCGCGAG
>WNFY01001539.1_pt1 | contig 21734 bp, 27 predicted proteins | sample 5400091 | NCBI WGS metagenome assembly WNFY01 (sample SAMN13153364, study PRJNA577476) | soil metagenome | isolation source: 60 cm soil or saprolite under grassland replicate 1 | place: USA:California | collected 2016-06-15
GCTCTGGCTCCTGGGAGGCGGCTTGCCGCAGCAAGGCGAGTGCCCGCTGATGGTAGTGCAGAGCAGTAGCGTAGGACCGCGTCAGGTAATAGTGCTGTCCCAGCGCGTCAAGCACCGCTGGTTGCAGTTGTGCTGATGCAAGGGGCAGAGCGCGTTCAAGGGCAGACAAAGCAGCCTCGTACTCCTGCTTCTCCTGGGCCATCAATCCTGCGAGAAAGAAGTAGCTGCCTTGCTCGGACGGTGAAAGGGCGGAAATGAGCTCTGGAACAAGTGGCGGAAGCGCTCCTACGGCTCGAACATATGGGTGATCCGGGCGTTCCAGCAGCAGACGCAGCAAGAGGAGTCTCTCATCCGGGAGGGACTGGTCACTGATCGCATGTGGTTCCTGCAAGGCAGCGTCCTGTTTCCTGCCCACAGGGTCCTCGAGCAGCGCGGTGAAGTAGTCACGCGGTTGGCCGAGTTGCTCGGCGAAGAACTGGAGGGCTTCGGGAGAAGGTCGAATGGTATTCTTTTCGACCCCACTGACATAGGATTTCGAGTAGCGCGTTGCGCCTAGCTTCATTTGCGTGATGTTTCGCTGGCGGCGGAGTTGCCGGATGAGCCCTCCGATCTGCTCTGCTCTTTCATCAGTTGCCATAGAAACCATCCTTTGCCAGTACGCTCGTCAATGCTTCTCTCTCCTCAACCCGTCCCTCCTTTTGGGGCAAATACATACTCAGCATTATACTGCCAATCATGGAGTTGAAGCAAGACCCACGCGAGAACGGATCCTTTCGCTTCACAGCCTGACGCGAGCCAGGGTATACGTTGTTGTGGAAATGGAGCAAGGAGCACACTCTTCTTCCAACCACATCATACCAACCCATTCCGGTCTGTTTCTTGCAAGGCCCAGGTGATCGGCACGACGAATAGCACCAGTGCTTGCTTCCTATTGGCTTTCCCAGGTGTAAATGGGGTCTGTGGATCGTCGGAACAGAAAAGTGGAGTAAGGCCATTTCTATCGTGAAAGTATCCTGTAGAAGTTAGCAATAGGTGTAAGGCAAGTGCGAAAACAACGAGGAGAAGCAGGAAACACCTCTTTTGTATCTCTCCTCGATCACCTTGAGAGGCTGGTTCATAGCTTATCTCACTTTTCGGTTCCGACGATCCACAGACCCCACTATGAGAGGAGTTCCACCAACTCTCCTTCCCGCAGCAAACGATCGTCGGGAAAACCGGGGCAAAGTGATTCTCAAAGCCACTCGGAGAGATCCTCCACTCCCTGTTCGCCCGTGCTAGAGCCGTACTCACGTCATTACTTTGATCATGTCCAGGCATTGCTTTCCTCCCTGTGATGAGACACCCGCCGTAAGGTGTGGAGTGCTGCTTGAAGACGCTTTTTGACGGTATTTTCCGAACAGCGCAAGACCTGAGCGATGGATAACACCGTCATGCCGTGATAGTAATGAAGCACGAGGGCGACCCTCTGCTTCTCTGGTAATCGCTCGACAGCCTGCGCTAGATCCCAATCTCGTTCCCGACGACCCTTGGCGTCGTCGGCTGCCTGTGCTGCGTAATCGATCGCGTGCGAAGCTCTGGACTGACCCAGAAAGGCCGCCCAACGGACTCTTTTTCGCTGGAGGCTGATGCTGGTTGTGACGACGATGCGCAGGAGCCAGGAACGCAATGCGTCTGCTACGCGCAACTCCGACAGGTGCAGCCACGCCTGAATCAGCGCCTCTTGCACCACATCCTCCGCAGTAGCGCGATCGCCTACGATCAGGGAGGCAGTACGCAGCAGGAGCGGCCCATACAGCTGGACGAGTTCCGCAAAGGCCTCCTGGTCTCCTTGCACGACACGCCTGATGAGCCGCGATTGTCCGTGTTGCTCAGAGAGCGTCGTCGCTGTTTCTTTCTGGTGACGAAACATTGCCTGATCGTTCACGATGCGTTTCTCTGAATGTCCTCGTGGGACGTCTTCTGCCTCTGATAGACCTGGGACGATGACCGTGTTGCCTTGTGCCATTTCCATTCAGCCTTTACTGCTTGCTTTCTGCTCCTGTAATCCCTCTTGAATGCCCGCTGCTGATTGCTGCTTGTGCCGCCGTCGAGTTGCCTTGCGCTGCCTGCTCCTCTGCAAGTGTGCGCCGCTTGTCATCCAGATGCTGTAACACGTCTTCAAATGCCGTCTTGAAGAGTGCGACTCCGTCTGTTTCCAGCCGATTCGTGACCTGCCTCATCTCAATTCCCACTTCTCTGAGATCCTCCATCACCTGCTGTGCCGCATCGACACCCTGCTCGAGTGTCAGCGCAACGCGCCCGTGATCCTGAAAGGCGGCGATGGTTGCAGGAGGCATGGTATTGACGGTATTGGGGCCGATCAGTTCTTCGACGTACATCACGTCGCGGTAGGCAGGGTTCTTCGTACTCGTGCTCGCCCACAATGGGCGCTGCACCTGTGCTCCTTGAGCTTGGAGGGTCTTGAAGCGCTCGGCTTTGGGTCCTTCCACAAAGTAGGATCGGTACATCTGATCAGGGTTTCAGCCAATTTGAAAGAAGGCGCGTCAAAAGTGAGAGAGCGTACTCACAACGAGCGTCTCTCAAAAGAAGTCTCTCATTCTTCATGCACCCTCCTCGGCATTTGGCTGAAACCCTGCTGATAGGCCAGTTTCGCATTGGCGATGGCGGCCTTGCCCCGGAGCCTTTCGAGGTGGTGCTTCTGGGCAGGATTGCTCGTCGCCGTGATCTTCTCATCCAGCAAGGAATCCACCAGCGTGTCAACCCGGCTCACAAAGAAGCTGGTAACCGAGGCGACCTGACTCAGCGGTTTCTGACCGCGCTCGGCCAGCTTCTCCAGCCCTCGCAGGTAGGCCAGGACGACATGCTCATAAGCCTCAAGAGAAAAAATCAGTGTGACATTGACATTGATTCCCTCGGCGATACAGGCTTCAATTGCTGCAAGCCCTTGAGCCGTTGCCGGGATTTTGATGAAGAGATTCGGCTGGTTGAGGTGTGCCCAGAGCTGCCTGGCCTCAGCAGTCGTCTTCTCGGTTTCATCGGCTAGCAGGGGCGATACCTCCAGGCTGATATACCCATCGACGCGGTTCGTGTGATCGTAGACGGGTCGGAAGATAGTGAGCACATCATGGATGTCCTGGTTAGCCATCAGCGGTAGAGGCTCTGGGCATCCAACCCCTGTGCGGCTCCAGCGCGAAACTGGTCATCGTAAGCACTTCCAGCAGTCATCGCTTTTTGAAAGATGGACGGGTTGGAGGTCGCTCCAACCAGCGCATCCTGCGCAATCATGTGCTGGAAGGTGCCCGCCTGAATCAGCTCGCGTGCCACATTGTCACACCATGGGCTTTGCCCAAGACGATACACCTGAGCGAGTCTGTTTCTCATGGTTCCTTCTCCTCTTGCCTTCATGAAACGGCTTCTTCATCGTTCTTCTGCAATCGTATTCACCTATTCTCTTCAGGTCAGGTGCTTCAAGGGTGCGCGTCCTCAAGCCGCTGGAGCACCATGCGTTCCTTCAGAAGCGCCCTGGCCCGAAAGAGGTGGGTCTTGATCGTGCCAACAGGGGTGCTGAGCAGCTCGGCTATCTCTTCATAGGTTCTGTCCTGAAGGTGACGCAAGATCAAGACCATGCGATACTTGCTCGGCAGGTGCTCCATCTGCTCACGCACGAGGACCTGTCTCTCGAGGGTCTGCTCTGCCTGCTGCTCATGACCCATCTCAGCGTGCAGCTGTTCCGCCAGCAGAACTGTTTGCAGGGCCTTGCTCCCGCTTGCGCCGTTCCAACTGCCGCAAACAATAATGGTAGGCGATGCGATAGAGCCAGGTCGAAAAGCGTGCCTCCCCACGGAAGGATGGCAGCCCCTGACATGCTGCCACAACCGCCTCCTGTGTGCTCTCGCTGGCATCATCCTTCTCCTGCAGCATGCGCCAGCTCAAATGGAAAACGTGGCGCTGATGGCGTCGCACCAGGAGCGCAAAGGCCTCCTGATCCCCCTGTTGACTCGCTTTCACGAGCTGAGCATCGTCCTGCTCAGCGTGTGAGGGAACAGCACCAGACAGCGTTCCTTCCAGATGGTGTGACCATTGCACGAGATCCTCGTTCATACCCTGTCTCCTTGCTCTTCTCAGATGGTTTCAACAACGCTGAGGAGGACTTCGCTTTCCCCGCGTGTCACGATGTCAGAGCCTGCGAGGGTTCCTCTGGCTCACGGAGCGGAACCGCTCCGTGAGCCTCGACCTTCTCGGTGACGGTGTCTTTTGCCTGCTGGAACTGCTCTAGATGCGTCTCACGCCAGTGAAACCATACTGCTGTCAGCAAGACCTGTATGACCCCTGCGATGGGAGCCGCGAAGAGGGCCCCCCAGATGCCAAAGAGCTCTGCTCCTGCCACCAGGGCTGCCAGTGAGACGACCGGATGCAGGCCGATGGCCTTCCCGACAATGCGTGGCCCCACGACATCGCCCTCGATCACATGCACCACCACGAAGTAGGCGAGCACGATAAGCGCGATCACCCAGCCCTTCGTCAGGGCAAGCAGCACGCAGAGGGCCCCCGAGAACAACGTTCCCAGCACCGGCACGAACTCGAAGACGAAGGCGAGCACCCCCAGCAGAAGCGCATAGGGAACCCCAATGACCTGCATCCCCACCCCAACCAGCACTCCAATGAGCGTACAGAGGAGGAGTTGCCCACGGATGTAGCCACCTACGATCCGTTGCAGCGTCGCCAGGAAAAACTGGGTGCTCCCTTGCTGTGCGGTGGGCATACTCTGGCGCAGCCACGTCGCGACACGGGAACCATCCACAATCAGATACACACTCATCACCGCGACCAGGACCACATCCAGGATGAGGTTGACCAGCCCGGTCAAGAGCGGGATGACGCTGCCCACCAGTCCCTCCAGGCGGGCGACCACTTGATCGCGTGCCGCAAGGATCTGGCTCTCTGAGATCCCAAGGGATTGGAACATCTGGGAGAGCTGCCTCCCCGTGCCAGGAGTCAGCAGCGTTCGGACAAAGTGCGAGAGCGAGCCGATCTGGACAACCGCCGTTCGCACGATCAGGTAGACCAGGATACTCAGGCCGCCTAGCATGAGCAGATAGACCACCAACAGCGCCAGGACCCGCGGCATCACCCGCCGTAAGATCTTCACCACCGGAGCAAGCGCATAGGCCAGCAGCGCCGCGAGCGTGAGCAAGAGCAGGGTCCGGATGATATGACCCGCCCCCCACACCAGTAGGGCACCCACTCCCATCCAGGCAAGAATCGCCAGCGGAAGAGTGCACCGTTTGACCCATAGGGCCATGACGGCAATTGAAGCACCACGTCGTTTGGGAAGTGGACGAATGGGGGAAGACATGAAACAACTCCTTCATCTTGATCAAAACCCTCTTGACCCCTGGACGCACACGCGGAGGATTGGTGAGGGGTCGTGAATGCAGGGTGATATCCTGTTGCCTGAGCGGATTTCCCGGCCAGAAGGGCTCAGGGATGCGGATCCGCCACCCGTGTTTTCCGACACCGCTTGTTTTCCCGCTGAGCGTTTCACGTACCGGGCCTGCATTGCTCCTCAAGAGCCCTTCATAACTGGCGAGCCGTTCGCCAGTAGTAGCTCTTCGCTGTGCTGATATGCGCCGAGCCAGGCCTGGTGCTCTATCACTCCTCACTGGTCCTTGGCGCTCCTCCGCTCCTTTTCCATGTGGTACCTCTGCCATGCTCACTCCTCCTCTAGCAGATACATAAGCTGAGGAACGGCGGCACAGCAACACTAGCATACTACCGTTCCCTAGCGGGCACTGTACTTTGTGGGTCCATTGGTCGCACCGCAGACATTACGTCCTTGCCATGGGTTCGTTTCCACGAGCATACTCACGGACGAAGAAGCCAACCGCAGCGGCAACTCCACCCACCACCAGATGAAGCACGTTGTCCGCTGCATTGACATGCATTAAGCCTAGCAACCGTTGGTCAAAGTACAGGGCTGGAATGAGCCCGGCAAGGCCAACTAACAGGTAGATGATGCCGAACACCTGGTTAAAGCGTCGTGACCAGCCGGTGAAAGCCGCCGCCAGCCCGAGAATGCCCGTTAATAGATGGACAAAGTTATGGACGAGGTCCACATCGAAGCCCAGTAAGCTCCCAGAGGTAGTATCAAGAAGCAAACCCAGAATGCCCACGACGAAAAAGACTACGCCGATAACCATAGCTACCATCCGATTGATCGTCCAGTCAGAAGTTGATCGTGCTACCAAAGTAACCTCCTGTTGTGATAGATCATCTTATGAGTCCTTAGCAACTGCACTCATAAGAGACAGGTTTCCCAGGGTGGAAAAATCCATTGACTTTTTCCACTAGAGAGGATACGAACCAGTGCCGGAAAAAGTGGTAGGAGCACTTCTTGCTGTTATCTCTTTTCGTGCGCATACAGGAGGTACCTCCTATATGCATTGCGCTTGCTCGCTCGTGCATTCCGATGGGAGACGAGCAGCAAGTTGGTTCTCAGGGCATGCTCTGCCTATTGCGTCCGGTATCCCCCTCGTGAGTACATGCTGTATCCATCTTTTTTCGATGCTCACTTCAAATGGAGTGCCCGCTATGGAAAAACTCCATGGCAGGATTTAGAACTTTTCCAGTACCTGAAATAGTACGTCCGTGCAGAAGAAAAAGTTTCGCATTGAAATGCGCACGTCAAATGTTCCAACCATCTCCTGTGGTTTCTCAAACGCTTCTCATCACAGGCATCGGATTTGACTTTTTCCAATTTGTATACTTTTTCCAGAGAGAAGCGTGTAATACCTGAAGGCCTATTACCCACCTGTTCGCCTTTTACAACGTGAGGGAGAAAACCCCTCGTGTCCAGGAGAAGCTCATCTCTTCGGCTCAAATAGGAGGCCAGAGAGCCGCTTACAGAGGGAAGAGATGGTCGTTTTCTCCCTGATAAAGGCTAGTATCCTGGCGAGAAGGTACGTGAAAAGCATCTTTTACCTGATCATGAAGCTTCTTGGGGGCACACAAAAGCTTAACGTTGTAAATTTCAGAGATGAGGGACACTTAGCCATATGAGACCGAACCACATCATGCAAGGAGTGATGTTTAGTCAAAGTATCAGTTCATCCCCTTTCTTTCTTGATGCTGCGATCCTGGAGGTTCCGGGTGGATTTCCCCCTCTACGTTCGCATTAGCGAAGACAGCAACAGGTGAATTGAGCACAAAATCTCTGGATCATTACCGGGTGAAGTAGATATTGCAGTCGTGTCTGCGACTGCGGAAGAGGCAAGGAGAAAAACAATGATAGCGAAGCAAAGCAACAGAACACCATGGGATCTGGTTCCCAATCAGCAAGAAGCTTTCCTGGGGTTGATGAGTACGACGCTCAATGCCTACATGAGCTTCCTCCGCATTCCATTCTCCTTCTATCAAATGGAAGTGAATGCAACCGAGGCGGCGACGCAGCAAGCAAAACAACTGACTGAGTATGTGATACAACAGGCGACTGAGGCGGCGACGCAGCAGGTAAAACAACTCACTCGGGAGGCAGCACTACAAGCAACCGAGGCGGCGACGCAGCAAGCAAAACAACTGACTGAGTATGTGATACAGCAGGCAACTGAGGCGGCGACGCAGCAAGTAAAAGAACTCGCTACGCAGGCAACACAACAAGCCATAGAGGCGGCAACACAGCAGGTCAAACAACTCGCTGAGCAGGCGGCACAAAAGGCAACCGAGGCGGCGACGCAGCAGGTCAAACAAGTCACTATGCATGCAACGCTCCAGGCAACTGAGGCGGCGACACAACAGGTAAAAGAACTCGCTACGCAGGCAACACAACAAGCCATGGAGGCGGCAACACAGCAAGTCAAACAATTTGCTGAGCAAGCAGCACTCCAGGTGGCTGAGGCTGCTGGAACTGCCGCCCAACTCCAACAGGAGCAAGCTGAGGTCTGGACGTTTGAGCATCCGCTTCAGGAAGCCGAAAGCCATCGGCCGCTGCTTCTTCAGGTGCATAGGCCTGGAATAGCCCATGCAGGCGTTAACCAGGAGGGAAAATGGATTCGGACGTATGATGTGCCTTTAGAAGAAGTCTCGCCGGGCATCTGGCAAGCGTACTTGCTGGATCCAGAGATCAATGAGTTTACGTTCATCTGGTACGATCCTGATCAACCCGGCAAGGTCCAGTGGGAGGGAAAAAATTATTCCTTGCCACGGCAGGAGAAGAGAGCATGAGCATTTTTTCCTGTATTCAGCGTCTGCTTGCGAACAGGCAGAGAGAAAGGCAGAACATTCTATGCCAGTGATTCAAAATTGGGGAACCGCGATCATGACGGCTCTGGCCAACGCGCTTAATCTCCTGCTGACCTTCATTCCGAAGCTGCTTGGCTTTCTCGTCATTCTGCTCATCGGCTGGATCATTGCCACGGTTGTGAGCAAAGCGCTCACCGCGATTCTGCGCAAAGTCGGCTTCGACCGCCTGGCCGATCGTATTGGGCTCTCGCGCTTTGAAGCGCGCATGGGCATCTCGATGGATGCCGCTGGACTCTTAGGCAAGATTGTCTACTGGTTCCTGTTCCTGATCTTCCTGGTCCCCGCCGCGGATTCTCTTGGGCTAACCAGTGTCAGTAATGTGCTCAATCAAATCCTGGGCTACCTGCCCAACGTCTTTGTCGCCATCCTGATCCTGTTCCTGGGAACCTTAGCCGCCACCGTGGTTGCAGACCTGATTCGTGGCGTGACGAGCAGCGCCAGGATCGGTAACCCTGGCCTTTTCGCCAACCTTGCCCGCTTCGCCATTCTGGGCTTTGTGGCCCTGATTGCCCTGGAGCAGTTGCAGATTGCGCCTGCGCTGCTCAACATTCTGTTCACAGCGATCGTAGGGGCAACGGCTCTTGCCGCTGGCCTGGCCTTTGGGCTGGGCGGACAGGATACCGCGCGCAAGTACCTGAGTCGTGCTGAGAGCAGGGCTAGTGATGCGGCTTCACAATTACAGACACCGCAGTCCCTGGAGCAGGCGAGAAGCATTCCACCGACACCAGATAGCTCGACGCGAGTCAGATTATAGACATCATACGATCATCCCGTCACCGATCGGGGAATCGACTGTTGGCGCAGAGGAGGAAAGACTCGTGCTTCACGGGTCCTTCTTTCAAGAAGAATAAGGAGAACTGATATGGCAACCCACACAAGCATTGTTGCAGGCGTCTTCACTCAAGAGGTGCAGGCCAAACGCGCTCTTGATGCGCTTCGACAGGCCGGATTTGACTATGACCAGGTGGGAATCGCAAGGCAGGGACAGGGAAGCGTCGACCTGAAGAACGACCTGCTGAACCTGGGTGTTGCGCGCGCGAGCGCCAACTACTATGCTCAGGAATTCAAGGCCGGTCGCACCATTGTGTCTGTTAGACCTGACGGTCGTGAGCAGGAAGCCCATGACCTCCTGCATCAGTACGGGGGATATGACTACGAGCATCGAACCGTCTCTGCTCCTCCTCAGGCACAAACCTCTGTCCAGGCTTCTGCCGACACTGTTCAGGACGAATTTTATCAGCCACGTTTGCTCAAGCTGCATGCGGAACGACTCACGGCGAGCAAAGAAAGCGTGCAGACCGGTGAAGTCACGCTGCACAAGGACGTGGTCACCGAACGGAAGACCATTGATGTCCCCGTCACCCATGAAGAAGTCGTCATCGAGCGACATCCTGTGACGGACGGACAGGTCGACGCCACTCCTATCGGTGAGGGAGAGACCATTCGCATTCCGGTCAGCGAGGAGCAGGTCAACGTCACGAAACAGACGGTGGAGACCGGAGAGGTCGCAATCGGCAAGCGAACCCTCCAGGACACGCAGCACGTCTCCGAGACCGTCAAACGAGAGGAAGCTCGCATCGAGCGCGAAGGGGAGATCACCGTGCAGGATCACGAGAAAGAGAACCCCTTAGACTAATCGCCTCGGACGCAATGAGGGAGAACGGGACTAGGCCGTTCCCTGTAAGGCACGGATGAGGAGTGCCACACGCATTCCTCGTTCCTTGAGCATGTGAAGACGCACAACGTTTCTCTTTCCGGGGAAGCAGGACGACCGAAGAAGAAAAGAACAGAATCATGGGAAGTCTTCTGAATGGTTTTCCGGTTGGATTAGGGATGGGTGTGCTTGTCGCACCCAGGAGCGGCGAAGAGATGCGACGTCTCGTGAGCAAGCGTCTCGCGGGCTGGCGCATCGTACTTCCCGACGGTGAGCAACGTTCTTACGTCCTCCAACCCATCTCAGAACGTGTTTCACAGCCAGCAAGCACCCTAAACAACACGGGACAACCGACTCAACGCAGGTGAAGCAAAGCGGCCAGGAGGCGAAGAAGCGCACCAGGCAGGCAGCAACACCTGGTCTGGAAGAACGTACCACTCTATTTTAACAATGGAGTCTATCAAAAGGAGAACAAGTATGTGGCCATTTGATCAAAATAACCAGCAACTGTACCAGCAATATGCCCAGGCTCGTCAGACCGGCGATTACAGCAACATCGATCAGAGCCAGGCAATGGGCAACGTACAGCAGTTTATACAAAACGCGCCTGCGGACACGCAGCAGCAGGTCTACCAGCAGCACTTTGAGCAGATGCCCGATAATCAGCGTGCGCAATTTGCCCAACAGATGCCGCCAGAGTATGGTGCCGATCCCAATAATCCACAAGGGATGGCGCAAGGCTTCCAGCGCATGGGGCAGGAGCAGCCGGGGATGCTCTCCCAGCTGTTTGGTCAAGGAAATGCTTCCGGCAATTCGATGGGTCAGGGGGGGATTGGTGGACTCGCAGGAATGGTGGCGCAACATATGTTGGGCAATCAGCAGCGCGGGAATTTCTAAGATCGTCCCCCTTGCAACCAGGCATCTGCCTGCTGGGACCAACGATCCGTCTATACGGGCGTGGAAAGTGACTGTGTGTCGCACTCTTGCAAGACAGGTGCGTTTCCACGCCCACCAGGAAAAGAAGAGACGTGTTCTTCTTTCCAAAAACCGCTTCATTGAACAGGAGAAAATATATGACCATGACTGGACGTAGCAGTATCGGCGTCTTTGACGAAGCAGCGATGGCAGACCGAGCCATTGAAGCCCTGCAACAGGCTGGATTTCGGAGTAATCAGATTCACTCCTCCCGGCATCCGTCTTCTGGCGGCTTTCTTGCCAGTCTCAAAAGCCTCTTCACCGGAGACGAGAACACCGCTGGAAGTGTTGCAAATGATCTCTCAGGGATGGGCATCTCGGACGAGGAAGCCCAGTATTACGCGCAGGAGTCTCAGAAGGGACACACCGTCGTTGCGGTACAAGCCGAGAACCGCGTGCAAGAGGCAATGGATCTTTTGCAGGAGAACGGAGCCTTCACCTATGCCATGCGACCTGGGACGACTCAGAGAGACGAGCGCACAACAGAGACGGCGCAAGCGTCTACCAACGAGATCGACAAGGCCGCCCAGATGGCTGCTACTGAACTCGATGGGCAGCGCCTCATGAAACTACGTGAAGAGCAACTCACAGTCGATAAGCAACGCGTGCAGACGGGCGAGGTCCGACTGCGCAAAGACGTCGTTGCAGAGCAGAAGACCATCGACGTTCCCATCAGCCATGAAGAGGTCTACCTGGAGCGTCGTCCGGTCACCGATGGCAGTGGTGATGTCACGACGCCGATTGGCGAGGCAGAGACGATCCGCGTTCCTCTGAGCGAGGAGCAGATCAAGGTCACCAAGGAGACGATCGTCACTGGCGAGGTCGCGATTGGCAAACGTGCCGTTGAGGAGACGCGCCAGGTGAAGGAGAACGTGCGGCAGGAAGAGGCTCGTCTCGAGCAAGAAGGGGATGCGCCCATTCACGGCACCAAGAGTGATCGCTTTCATCCCACCCAGGCGAACCAGGAAACCAGCTAGCATCTCTCGATGCAGGGAAATCAGTAGAAAGGGTTTCCCTGTGTCACGCGTGCCTCCTGCTGGTGAAGGAACGTGGCACCGCTCTGAGAGCAATGTTCAGTACAGCAGACGCACGCATGATCCATCGAGGGCGAGGTGACATTTAATACCAACGACACGACAACACCAGGTGAAGTGATAGAGCCGCCCGTACTACTTACAGGATTACGAGGACCGTGGAGAAGAAGTCCAACCGTGAGCGCAGACAAAGGCACACTAGAGAGTAGGTGGATCACAATCACAGATGGGCTCACCATGTACACCCGGCTCTCTCGAGAGCCGATAGCCGCTCCCACATCAGCCATCGTGCTGGTGCATGGGTTGTCGGTTTCCAGCGGGTACATGGTCCCGACGGCAGTGCGTCTGGCTCCCTCATACCGCGTCTGGGTGCCTGATCTTCCTGGATTCGGCAGAAGTGCGAGGCCTGATCATATTCTCACCATCCCGGAGTTGGCTGATGCCCTGGCGGCCTGGATGCAGGCCGTAAGGCTCCCTTCAGCAACGCTCCTGGGCAACTCCCTGGGATGCCAGATCATCGTGAATCTTGCCGTGCGTTATCCTGAGCGCATCGAGCACGCGATCCTGGTGAGCCCAACGATGGACCCCAAAGCGCGCACAATTCATCAGGAGGCCGGACGTTTGCTGCGGGATGTGGCCTGCGAACCGCCCCACTTTCTGCCCGTCCTGCTGCGCGACTATCTGGTGGCAGGCATTCCTCGCACCATTGGCACACTGCGGTCTGCTTTTGAGGATCCAATGGAAGAGCATCTGCCCCAGGTCCACGTCCCGACCCTGGTGGTCCGCGGTGCTCGTGATCCTATTGTGCCGCAGGAGTGGGTGGAGAAGGTCCACCGGCTGGTCCCGAAGAGTCAGCTCGTCGTGGTTCCACAGGCAGGGCATGCCGTGAACTTCAATTCCCCGGAGAAACTCGTGCGCATCATCCGATCGTTTCTTCATGACAGATCCCACTGCTGAAGAGACCCATGAGGCAGAGAGGTTTTCGGATCGCGGTGCTGCTGAACAGCGTGAATGGTCTACAGGTGGTGTATGGGAAGGGAAATTTCTGAAGAAATACTGTCTCAACGCCTTGCAGCGGCGAGGAAACGCATGGCCATCTCGGCGAGCGCTCTCTGCTGGACCGAGGGTCTGATGAGACAGGCCGTCTCGGCTGAGATAGGACAAGACGTGAACACAAAGCACAAGGCGAAAGAAGAAACGTCCTCGCCTTCTCGAAAGGAATACCAATGAGAGAACAAGAGACGACGCAACACGCTTCCTCGGAAGCGTCACCTGCGTCGCAGAGTCAACACGTTGCGGTCGTGATCGCGAATCCAACCTCTGGAAGTTATGCTTCCCATGCTCAAGAGGTGGAAGAAACCATGGCATTCTTGCGTCACTCGGGCTGGAAGGTTGATCTTCGGCTGACGGAAGCGGCTGGCGATGGTCGCAGGCTGGCACGCGAAGCCGTAGAGCAGGAAGCGGAGGTGGTGATTGCAGCAGGAGGTGACGGGACGATCAATGAGGTCATCCAGGAACTGGCGGGAAGTGAGACGGCTCTGGGAGTGCTTCCCATTGGGACCGTCAATGTCTGGGCACGCGAAATGGGGATTCCCTTAGAGAGTGTAGGCGCCCGGGAGGTTCTCCTCCATGGCGAAACCCGGCGTATTGATCTGGGTCGCATCAATGATCGTTTTTTTCTCTTGATGGTTGGCATTGGCTTTGACGGAGAAGTCGTATAATCGGTCGAAAAAAAGCGTTTCAAACGTTTCGGTGCGCTTGGGTACCTGTTCGCGAGCATCCGGATGAGTGTGAGATTTGACGGCTTTCGCGTGTCTCTGAAGATAAACGAGCGTGAAGTGAGGATTCGAGCGTTACAAATCGTGATTGGTAATACACAGCTCTACGGCGGTGCAATCAAGTTGACCTGGCACGCGAAGTGCGATGATGGGTTACTTGATGTATGCATTGTGCGTACGGGTAGCTTCTGGAGGCAAGTGCTGATGCTGATGGATGTGCTCCTGCAAAGGAAGCGGGGACGGCAGTTCATGAGTTATGAAACCTGTACCTCGCTCGAGGTCCGTACACGCAGACCCATTGCAATGCAGATTGATGGCGACGCAGCAGGACAGACACCCGCAATCGTGAGGGTGGTTCCTGGCGCACTCAGGGTGATTGTTCCCCACAAGAGACCCGAAGGAGTATTCGGTAGTGGCTAAAAAGGGAATGGTGTGAGGATATTTCCGTCCATGGGGAAATAGAGTAAGCTACTCATCTTCACTTTCTCATCTGGAGGGATTCTTCATGCTATAATTTGTTGGAGAAAAGAGTCCTCTGTGAGGAGAAAGCAGTGAAAAGGATGTCGATATCCGTGATGTGCGGCAACGTGGCATTGGCGAAATCGTCAGCCGCCTGTCAGCATCGGCGCGAGCCAGCATCATGATGGCCCTCTTCCGCCTTGAGGAGGATTACTCCAAATCCGCCTTGGCAAAAGCCTTTGTCGTCAGAAGTTTGGGACATGTTCCCAAACAGCGCTCTTTTACCTTACGCCTAGGGCAGCAAGTGACGTGCCTTGATCTCGTGGGGCAAGAGTCTGACCCGCTCGTGATTACAGCAATCGTGCGAAAGCAGTACCTGGAGAGTTTCTTTTGAAAACATCTCCTGGCCGAACAACAGGCGGTCGGACTTCCCTCATTCGCTCACCCAAGTGCGTTCTCGCTCATGGTTGGGAGGGTCTCTTTGGTGAGGAAGTGCTCTCAATGGTGTGGTAACGTAAGGGCATCATGAATGTGAGAGGTCAAAGAACTCATGGGAACGGTCAGGATTCATTGTCCCCACTGTGGGAGCGACGCACTGGTGCGCAATGGACGGGCTTCCAACGGAAAGCAGAAATACCTCTGCCATGCATAAAAGACGGCAAAGCCGGGAAAATCCCACACCGCATGTCTATTCAGAAGAACGTCGAGAAGAGCAACATACAGCGGGAGGAAAGGAAACAGGAGAAACGGCTCATGTGGAGCGCTGGAATAACACGTTGCGACAACGTTTGGCTCGTTTTGTTCGCAAGACTCTCTATTTCTCAAAATCTCTATTCATACATGATGCTTGTCTGAACCTTCTTCTCCATCACTACAAGCTTGAACGAGCAGCCATTCTCATGTGAACCACTACCCCTCTACCCTCTGTTTATCCCTCGGCATCCCTCTCGTGAGCTCACGCTACATCCATCTTCTCTTGATACTCACTTCAAATGAAGTGCTCTATAATGGAACTTTTCCAGTACTTGAAGTGGTACGTCCGTGCAGAAGAAAAAGTTTCGCGGTTCAACGCGCAGCCAAAAGTTCCAACCACCTCCTGTGGTTTCTCAAACTCTTCCCATCACAGGCATCGAATTTGACTTTTTCCAATTTGTATACTTTTTCCAAAGAGAAACGTGTAATACCTGAAGGCCTATTACCAGGCTGTTTGCACTTTACAACGTGAGGGAGAAAACCCCTCGTGTCCAGGAGAAGCTCATCTCTTCGGCTCAAATAGGAGGCCAGAGAGCCGCTTACAGAGGGAAGAGATGGTCGTTTTCTCCCTGATAGTAAGACGAGGATGCTTGCAAAGAGTTAGCGAGAAAGGTAACTTTACCTCAATTACACTTTTCCTAACTTGCTACATCTATTAAAGATGCATGTATAGAAGATACATGCATCGTACATTTGTTGAGAACGAAAGGAATTTCATTGATGGCAACCAAAACTGATTCAGCCACCACTCGCACCCAAGATGCACAAGAACAATACTTCCGCGTCACAGACCAGGTTCCCGGAACCATCTGGTATTGGAGTGCCGTCGCTTCCATTCTTGTGTCAGCCACCCTCTTCTTGATAGGCAAGCGCGATTGGAGCATTTTTGTGGGCCAGTGGCCGCCCACCTTTCTGCTCTTTGGGCTCTATCATAAACTGGTGGGTACAGGACGCTAGGGGGTTCAAAGGCCATTTCTCTCAGCTTCTCAACGGAGAAATGGCCTGTAATCCAGCCCATAGATCGCTTGTTTTTGGTGTATGCATTACCCTTGACAACAATAGACTGCCCCTGCTGTTTTCCCATCAAAACACCAACGTTATCCAGGGGCCTTCTATGCCTCATGTGACAAACATTCTTTCCAGCCCAACGGTGAGCAAGCGTGTAATAGAGGGTAGTAGTATTTAGATTAATTGATCACAAAGCAGTAACTAAATCAAGTAGCTGCATTGCATTTCCATAGCCGGGTGTATAATTCCGTTTCAATCTACCAATACTTCAATTATTCATCACCTTTATATACCGTTACACTTTAACATTGAGAGTGTAGATAAGGAATAAGAGGTTCGGCCATGAGAATGCTAGAGAACCGTAAGAAAAAAACAGCAAGTACAGAACAGATAGATAGGCCTGCCGAAGTTGCCAGCCCTACGCGACGATCACCTATTACAGGCGATTCGGATGAGCAGCTCCTGTCAACTCACGGGCGGACCTTCCATTTTGCCGCACGCTTTCTCTCTCCAAAGTTTCGACACCCGGTTGTGACTCTGTATGCATTCTTTCGTACACTGGATGATCTAGTAGATCAACCAGCGGATGGTCGACGAATCGAGGATATCCGTGTAGAACTGGGCATCTGGAAGAATTGGTTCACAAGAGGGTACTCCTTCCCTGCTCCGCAGGAACCGCTTGGAACGAGACTTGCTGCTGTCCTGGCCGAACATCCTGTCCCTTCAGAGGTCTTCCTCGACTTTCTTGATGGAATGGCTTCTGATCTGGAGCCACAGGAGATACATGACTTCAGTGAAATGTACCGCTACTGCTCTCGCGTTGCAGGGACAGTGGGCAGGGCTATAACATACATACTTGGTGTCAACTCCGCTCAAGCACTGGTCGCTGCGGAAAACCTAGGCATCGGCATGCAACTGACAAATATCCTGCGTGATGTGGGCGGCGATCTTGCGGTCGGGCGCCTCTACCTTCCGCAGGAGGACCTGGCACGCTTTGGTTGCTCGCAGACCCATCTCTTACAACTCTACAAGGAGCAGTGTGGGACGGATGATAGTTTCCGTGCTCTGATGTGCTATCAAGTGGCTCGCGCTTATCGCTATTATATTCGGGGCTTGGCGGGTATCTGGCTGCTGCCCGCCGATTGTCGACTGGCTATCCTGGTTGCTGGTCGACTCTATCGCCAGATCTTGGCCGCCATCGAGCATAAGGGCTACGACGTGCTTCGCTCGCGTGTAGCGACCAGTTTCCCAGAGAAGGTACGTGAGGCGGCAATCGCTTTCATGCTGGACCGGCTTTGGCGTTGCGGAGAGGCATGTTCCTCTGTAGAAGCGGAGGCGCTTCTTGAAGAATGAGCATCTCCTGGTATCACTTGCTGCTGCACAGACCTTGCTAGGCATGCGTGTGCTCTGGCACCTGCTTCGCAGCGCGGAGGGCGAGCGCATCCAACCCGAAGAGGCATGGACGGGGAATGAGTGCGTTTCCGTGATTGTGCCGGTGCTCAATGAGCGCAACCGGCTCTCTCCCTGCCTCGAAGGACTGGTTGCTCAGGGAGCAGAAGTCGTCGAGATCGTAGTCGTGGATGGGGGTTCTGACGATGGTACCCAACAGTTGGTCTCTACCTACGCCAAGCGTGATCCACGTGTGCGCCTGGTGAAGGCCGATCCCATTCCATCACTCTGGAACGGTAAAGCCTGGGGATTGCAAATGGGATTGCGTTCAGCCAGCCCTGACGCTGCCTGGATTCTTACGATTGACGCGGACGTTCGTCCCAGGGCGCCCCTGACGCGTGCGCTCCTGCCGCAAGCAAAGCGAGCAAAGCTTGCGGCACTCAGCGTAGCGACACTCCAAGAACTCGAGAGCATTGGAGAAGGATTGTTGCATCCCTCCCTGCTGACCACGCTGGTCTATCGCTTTGGCATTCCGGGCAGGGTCTTCCACCGGGTGAGCGAAGTACAGGCTAATGGTCAGTGCTTCCTGTTCAGCCGGGGTGAGTTGGAAACATGTGGCGGCTTTGTAGGCACATGTCACTCTATCTGCGAAGATATCACGATTGCTCGTATTCTGGTAGCCGCAGGTTACTCCGTCGGCTTTTACGAGGCCGGTGATCTTGTTACTGTCAAAATGTACGCTGATTGGCATGATACCTGGCACAACTGGACCCGCTCGCTGCCAATGCATGACCGCTTCTCGGGCGTCAACACGCTGCTTGGATGGCTCGAAGTTATGCTGGTGCAGGCGCTCCCCCTACCGCTTTTTTTCTTCTTCGTTACTGTGCATATGCGATGGAACTGGCTCGTCATACTCAACAGTAATTTGGTAGTCATGCGTATTGGTGTCCTCTTTGGGACTGCGCGAGCGTATCGTCGAAGGCCCTGGTCCTATTGGCTCTCACCACTCTGCGATCTGCCAGTGGCTATTCAGCTTGGAAGAAGCATGGTGCAGCGTCAGCATGTTTGGCGCGGTCGTGTTCTAGTTCGTGGAGACTTCTCATGAGAACGGTCAAAATCTTCTTTCTCTGCCATCTTGCTGCTCTGGTATTTGGCCTCGGTGGTCTCTTAGTGGCACTTCCGCATCCTGAACTGTGGGATACCAACCCTTACGCAGCACAAGTTTTCAGCTTCGGCATCAGCTATGCTGGATCGCTGCATATCCTTTTTGGTGCCGCGACGACGTTGCTCTTTGGCCTCCTCTTCGTTGGCCCCAGGAAGACTTTCGCCTTCTTTGCCGCCGCAACTGTGATCTCTTTAAGTATGGAGTTGCCAGGCACGGGTACGGGTTTTCCTTTCGGTGCCTATTCCTATTCTAATTTACTTGGCTTCAAAATTGCTGATCGTGTCCCCTATTCTATACCGCTCTCCTGGTTTTATATGGGCTTCACGAGCTTGATCCTGGCGAGTATAATCGTCTCCAGGCGGAGGCAGCATCATTGCACCGCCTGGTCGCTGGCAGTGGGTGTCTATTTCCTGACGGTCTGGGACCTGGCACTGGACCCGGCGATGGCCAGCCAATATCTCCCGCTCCATTTCTGGATATGGCATGAGACCGGCCCCTACTTTGGCATGCCCATTCGTAATCTGGTCGGATGGTCCTTAACCGGACTAGCTTTTATGGGTATCAGTCGGCTATTCTGGCGCACGAACCTGGACTCACAGTGCATTCCTGTCTGGCTTCCATTGAGCATGTATACCGTCAATATAAGCTTCGCTGTTGCCATGAACTTGAGCGCCGGACTCTGGCTTCCTCCCCTGATGGCAGTGATGCTTGGCCTTCTTCCCGCTTCGCTCGCTCTCCTTCCGCAACTGAACACGAGAGGGCGGAGAGTTGCCGAGACCAACGCCTCGGTCATCAGGCGCATATCGCAGGTAACAGTGCGTCAAGGCAGTTGGGCGATGGTCCGCCACAACGTGAAGGTGATCGTTGAGGGGCTGGAATACGTGCCACGCTCCGGGCCAGTGCTGATCGTCACACGCCATTTCCACCACCTCTACGATGGCTGTGTTCTGCTGAGGGCTATCCCACGGCCTCTCCACATCCTCGTCGCGCTGGATTGGGTGCAGAATCGCTGGATGTGTGGCGTGATGGAGCAGGCATGCACGCTGGTAGGCTGGCCTAGCGTACTACGAGTCGAGCGGCTCAGCAAAAGCACTGATCGGTATTCTTCTCAGAAGAAGGATAGCACGTATTCACCTAACGAGGTGAGAGGCTATCTGCGACGCGCTGTGAGGGATGTAATTCAGTTACTCCGCAAAGGAGAAATACTCCTTGTCTTCCCAGAAGCGTATCCCAACATCGATCCGGTTTTCACACCAAAACACAGCAATGATGCCTTTCTGCCATTCAGACCAGGCTTCGCTAAACTAGTGAAGATGGCAGAGAGAGATGGGAGTACACAGGTGGCTATTGTCCCGGCAGGGTTAACCTATGTTCACAAGGAACGATGGCATATCACACTGCGCTTTGGCCCACCGCTCCTACGGGAGGATTATATCGATCCCGCCCATCTGGTACAGGCCATCGAGAAACATGTTCACGAACTCTCTGATCGAGCTGTTGGCTCCACATCCACCCACTCAGAGGAGGCCGTGCAATTATGACGCAAGCATTTTCTGACGATACAGTCACCTCGATGAAGAGCAAGCATCGCAAAGGCCAGGTTATCGTTATCGGTGGTGGCTTCGGTGGTCTTGCAGCAGCCATTCGCTTGCAAGCAGCCGGTCACGCCGTCACCCTCGTGGAGGCGCGTGAACATCTGGGGGGCCGAGCCTCCCAGTTGAAGCAAGATGGTTTCACCTTCGATATGGGACCCACACTGATTACCGCACCGTATTTGTTGGACGATCTCTGGGCCGCTGCCGGTCGCAGCTTGGAGGAAGATGTCCACCTTGTGCCACTCAGCCCATTCTGATCTTGATCCGTTTTTACGGAATCATTGAATTTGGAAACAATCTGATCTGTTACAAAGCCAATCTATTCTTATGGAGACTTGAAACAAAGAAACATACAACCAGGGAGAAATATTACCTGACTGTATGTCTCTTCTCTCTTTATGGCAATTGACGTTTAGACTAATTGGACCAAAAAGGCAACCCATCCTTGCGGAGGATTGCCGAAATGAGTAATGTTCCAGGTAAGAACACCAAAAGGAGCATTACTCAAATGAACCTTAACACATTGAACGAGTTTCGTCACGCAAGCTATGGGTGCTTCAAACAAGCAGGCGATGCACTGTTCAATACCGTGGACGCATTGAGCAGTGAAACAGCCGCGCACAGCTTTCCCGAATTGTCGCTGTCGCCGTTTTTCCAGCGAAAATGGGCGAGCTTGTACGAAGCCTTTGAAGACGGCAACATCGACGCAGAACGACTGCGCCAAGTCTTTGTGCAGTTTGCACCGCTTAAGAGCGCGGACCAGTACGTGTTTCTCGGCATTGATACCAGCAATCTGTATCGCCCAGATGCCCGGACGGGGGCCGACCGGACGCTGGTTCCGGTCGCAAATCTGCCCGAAAAGGCTCATGTCGTCTGTCCTGGCTGGGTGATCAGTAGCGTGGTTCTGCTGCCCCAGGAAGCGGGGCAAGGAACCTTCGTATTGGATATCCAGCGTGTGACTTCCTCTGGGTTGGCGACGGAAGTGGCAGCAAGCCAACTCAAGGCCGTCGTCGATCTGTTGGTCAAGCGCGGTCGGCGTCCAGTGATCATCGGTGATCGCTGGTATGCTTGCGCTCCGTTCTTGGCACGCATGAGTGAGGTGGCAGCCAGTTGCTTGTTGCGCGTCAAAAGCAATCGGGTCTTTTACCGTCCCGCCCCCGAGCGAACACCGGGACAACGAGGCGCTTCTCGCAAAGATGGAGAGCGTTTCCAATGCAGTGATCCGAGTACCCATGGCGAGCCTGATGCGAGTTGGGAAGGCACAGATCCATCGGGCAAGCGCGTGGAAGTGCATTGCTGGAACCAGTTGCATCTGCGCACCGCCCGATGGGTGGAGGTTTCGGTGATCCAGATCATCCGTCATGGAGCAAGCGAACGTCGGCGTGATCAGACCGGTGAGTTGGTTTGTCTGGAAAGGAGACGAGTCCGCTCCCCTGGCCGAGATCAGCCCGACCTATCGCTTGCGTTACTCGCACGAGCACGGCTACCGACTGGATAAACAGGTGTTGCTCTGGGATAAGCCGCGTTTGCACACCCCAGAGCAAACAGAACGCTGGACACAGGTCGTCGCTTGCGCGCATAACCAGTTGGTCCTCGCTCGCCCTCTGGTTGGAGGCATCTATCGAG
>WNFY01001540.1_pt1 | contig 21734 bp, 20 predicted proteins | sample 5400091 | NCBI WGS metagenome assembly WNFY01 (sample SAMN13153364, study PRJNA577476) | soil metagenome | isolation source: 60 cm soil or saprolite under grassland replicate 1 | place: USA:California | collected 2016-06-15
GAAAAGGTGGTAACTCGTTCATGCGGACTACGGCAAGATCTCCATCGCGCGAGATCGCGGCGGGGGTAAGATTCACCGGCGCGGGCGAACCGGGGAAAAAGGCGACCAACCTCTCGAGCCGCGCAGTTGCGCCTTTTGCGAAAAGCGGTTCGGCATCGGCGTCTCCGTACCACGGCTCAGCCACATGGCGATTGGTGGCGATGAGGCCATTCGCAACCACGAATCCGGTGCCGGAAATTCGCGTGCGTTGAATCGGCTTCTGATTGGGAAATCCGACTTCATAAATCCCGAAAATGTAGCAGATCGAATTGCGATAGCGGTTCAGGACGAAGGAAGGCATCGCCTGCTCCTGCTTCAGTTCTTCGACCTGGCTGGTCAGGCGCCGGATTTCCTGCTGAAGCGCGGCAGGATTTGACGCGATAAATGAAAACGCAAAAATGAGAATGGAGATGGCGAGAAACAGAATGAGCACAGCTTGCACGAGACGCGGCCACGCACTACATACGGGCTCTTCTTCAGGGGTGAGGTGATCGAGACTCATTCTTAGCTGTCAGTCATTCGTCAGCCATCGGCCGCCAGAAACCGGCTTTCGTGGGTAGATTCCGGGCTGATTGGCCTATGTTCTCGCTAACCGGTGACTAAGGGCCACGGTACTGAAGACGGTGTACCGGCGGAGCGAGGCTGAACGGTGACCGTTGATTTCAAAAAGCGGACGTGATATATCATGATATATACCAGTCGAGGGAGGAATACGGCGTGGCTCGAACCGCCAAATTGTTTCGTAATGGACGCAGTCAAGCTCTCCGCTTGCCTGCCGAGTATAGGTTCGAAGGATCCGAAGTGTACATCCGCCGCGATCCGAAGACTGGCGATGTGATCCTGTCGCGACGACCGGAGTCCTGGCGAGAGTTTTTTGCGTTGGCAGACAAGATTGGTGTGCCTGACGATTTCCTTTCCGATCGCGGTGATGTTCCTCCGCAAAAGCGCAAACTCTTTTGATGATGTCAGGCCGTTACTTGCTAGATACAAATACGGCGAGTTACATCATAAAAGGTAATGTGCCCCGCGTCCGCGAACGTCTCTTAAGAGTCTCGGCAGCCGACGCATTAATCTCGGTGATCACAGAAGCGGAATTGCGCTTCGGCATACTCCGACGACCCGACGCGAAGCGGCTAAATATTGTCGTCGAAGAATTCCTCAGGTTCATTGAAATCCGGCCGTGGGATTCGACGGCAGCAGGTTACTATGCCGAATTGCGAGCTGCGCTCGAGGCGCGAGGCCAACCAATGGGTGGTTTGGACATGATGATCGCTGCGCACGCCCTGGCGCTCGGGGCGGTGTTGGTCAGCAGCGACCGGGTGTTCCGTCGAGTGAAGGGACTCAAGCTTGAAAATTGGGGTGTACCTGCCTGACGCTTGCGAGTTCCCAGTTCATTCTTAGATCTTCTCCAATTCCGACAGGGTGAACTCATTCTCGACGTTCCCGGTGTTGAGCGTGGACGCCGGTTCGAACAGCAAGATCCAGCACTCCTCGTCGGCAACGGGCTTGTGCTCGACTCCGCGCGGGACGACGATGAACTCACCTTCCTCGAGGTGAACGATTTTGTCGCGAAACTCAATGCGGAAGCGGCCCTTCACAACCAGAAACATCTCGTCTTCATTTTCGTGGTGATGCCAGACGAATTCGCCTTTCAGCTTATCGAGCTTTACCAGTTGTCCATTGAGTTCGCCGGCGACGTAAGGCTTCCAGTATTCGTGAATTTGCGAGAATTTGTGGGCGAGGTTGACTTTGTCGTGCATGGTTTGTAGATGAAGGCTTGACCGGAAATGTCTCAGAATTTGTGGTTTCGTTACCCAACCGCCGAATTCAGATCGAGTCAGCCGATAAGGCCGACGAACCTTCGTGAGTAGGATATTGTGCACAAACGGGAGCTGCCTTGGTGAAGCGAACTCGCACCAGCCAGAAAATCAGAAACAGCAGTGGCAGAACAGCCAAAAACAGAAGCACTTCCTGGCGTAACAAAGTCCGGAATACGTGTTGGCGCAGTCCCACCGACGAAAGAAATCTCACAGGGCGGTTTGCGGGTCCCAGGAAAAACGACCCTGTGGCGATAAACAGACCAAAGCACATGCGCCAAAGATGTCGCGCGATACGCGTCATGCCCGAAACCCCGCCGCGGAGAAGCATGCGGACGTCTCCCGCAGCAGCCAGCAGCATTACCGAACCCAGGAAAAGATTCATTCCGGCCGGAACTCCGTCTTTAGACGGCCCTGAGCTGCTGATCTTTTCGATCCCTGCAAGCCAATTCAGAACACCGACGGCCAAAGGAATAAGCACCACAACCCAACCGAATTTGCTCGCTCCCCCATTAGTGTGCCGAGCGGTCCACCACGCCGTTAGTATCAAATAGAACGTAAAAATGCCGCCAACAATATTGCCAGACTCATGTTTTTGGATCGCCAGGAATGTAGCGCCCGTTGCCATCATTAGCATGGATGCAACGAAGACTTTGCCAGCTAGGGCATGCCAACGGGAACCTTTTCGGAGCGACAATGCGGCAGCACCAGATGCCAAGCCCAGCGTCCCGCCGCAAATGTGAACAGCCAAAATTGGAGACACAGTTCTCCTCCTCGACTTGCCTGACGTTCTTCCGCCTATGATTGCCGCCCACGATCAGATCGGACCGCGAGATCGCCGCAGCCGCACGGTCAGGTACAGAAACAAGACGGCCACAAGTAAGCCACTCCACAGACCTGGAGTGCTGAGAAAATGGTGCGGGATGAGTGTTGATGTAAAGTCCTGGTGATGTTCTGTCGCCATGCCACCGCCGGGGCCCATCAAGCGGTACTGGAGCGTAGTCAGGAAATACGAAGTGTTGAACGCAATCTTCTCCACTCCATAGATCACGAAGGGCGGCAGGAAAGCCCATAGAAATGGCGCACGCGGCGCCCACGCTGAAACCAGCAGCAGCCAGGCATAGAACGGCGCATAAAACAGGCCGTGGACTGTAACCAGGTGATAAAGCCATATCAGTGGCACGCGGAAGAAGGACGCCTGCGCCCACATCGAGGCTATGTTCACACCAGTACCGGCGAATATCACGCTGCTAGTCACGAGCATTAGCAACTGTGTCCCAACGGTGATAATGAAACTAATCAGCGGCAAAATGAGAATGGGAATCGCGAGCTTTGAAATCACGGCAGTGACGTCCGACACCGGCAACGATTTCCAGAAAAGAATGCTGCGGTCACGGCGCTCGCCGTAGAGAGCATCGAGACAATAGAAAACGCTCACGATTATCGCTGTCCCCATAATCAACGCGGGGGCGAGTTCGTATTGGTCCACAGACCAACGGACTTCCTTCTGGAGTCGCATACGAACAATGCTGATCGCAAACCCAAACAAGAAGAGAGCGGCCGCTACCACCGGCGCGATGTAGATCCAACGGTTCTCCCACAGTTCCCGTCGAACCGACCAGTAGAAGGGCCGGAGTGTCGACCAGAGAACAGGCATGAATCCTTGGGATTGCAGTGAAGATTCAGGTACCGGCGTTGCTTGCGTGTTCATCGAGTCGCTCCTTGTGCTACCCCGGCCTGATTGCCGACGACGGCAACGAACAAGTCGGCGATACTGGGTGTGCGCACCTCGCCGAGTTGCAAAAGCCTTCCGCGTTCCACGCGGTCGAACAACAGGATGGTGCGGCCGAAAACCTGCCGTTCATACATCGGCTTCAACGCTCGGGCCACCGCGACCTGATCGGGGTTCACCGTGACTTCCATATATCGCGTTTCAAACTCTTCCATGCTGCAACTCAGCACGATTCGCCCGCGGTCCATGAACATCAAGTCTGTGAGAATGTGTTGCAGTTCCTCTACTTGGTGCGTTGTCACGACAATAGTGCGGCTGCGATCGAAGTAATCGTTAAGCAAGGAATCGTAGAACTGCTTGCGAAACAGAATGTCGAGCCCGAGCGTCGGCTCGTCCAGCACCAGCAATCGCGCGTCAATCGCCATGACCAGCGCAAGGTGGAGTTGCGCCACCATGCCCTTTGACAGGTGCTTGACCTTGCGATCGAGGCCGATACTCGTTTTTGCCAGGAAACTTTCCGCCTTGGCGCGATCGAATCGCGGATGCACGCCGGCGACAAATTCCAGCGCTTGCGAAGCCTTTATCCATCGCGGCAATACAGCGACGTCGGCGATGAAGCAAACATCTCGCATGAGCAGATCACGCTCTTTCCAGGGATCGCGTCCGAGGATCCGCAGTTCTCCTTGATATGGAATCAGTCCGAGTATGGCGTTGAGCGCGGTGGTCTTTCCTGCGCCGTTGGGGCCGATAATTCCGAGAATGCGGCCCTCTTCGACGCGGAAATCAACCCCGTCGAGGGCCATGGTCGTGCCGAACGCCTTGCGCAGACCGCGTGCTTCAATGCATGCCATTTGGAATCAGCGCTCCTCTTTTTTTTCAGATCTCTTTGAAGATTTTGGCGCGCCCGGACCTTTGCCGTTCAGCAATTCCTCTGCCTCAAGGCCAAGGCGCTGAATGGTGGCCTGAACCCTGGGCCATTCATCGGTCAGAAATTTCTGGCGCTCGCCTTTCAGCAGAAGATTGCGCGCCCCGTCCTTGACGTACATCCCGAGACCTCTCCTCTTTTCGACTAATTCCTCGTCTACCAGTTCCTGATAACCCTTCAGGACCGTGAGCGGGTTGAGCCGGTAATCAGCCGCAACATTCCGCACCGAAGGCAGCGCATCGCCTTCCTTGAGCACGCCGTCGAGAATCATTGCCACGACGCGGTCCCGCAGTTGGCGGTAAATCGGCTGATTGTCGTTCCACTCTCGGTCCATCCTGGTTTCCAGTCCGGCTTAGTTTACGGCCGGTTCTTATGTTCCCTTACTTCGTGCATAGAAGAGGACCGTCACAGCGATATAGAACATGGCCGCTGTGAGGTCGACTATGAAGCCCAACCTATCACCAACGAAGAGGAAGAACCCTCCCGTTAGGAAGGTGAGCAAGTAAAAGATGATGACCATCCCGGGCCTAAGGTCCGACGATACTTCCGGAAGCCGTTTCGTCCCTAGACTTGTGCGCATACTCATTTCCTCCTCTCCGTGCACCGTACGAACGATGCCCAGTTGTGCTCACCAAATAGCCTGTTCATCCGGTGCCCAACTCTATAGCCTGCCCTGAGCAACTGAGCCCAGCGAAGGCGTCGAATGATTCACTGTGCCCGCGTCAGGTCCATGCGCGCGTGAACTGGCTTGTTCCCCGGCATCATATAGGTCCAATCCTCAATGTGATGGTTGGCGTCGATGGTAGTGAAGACCGCATGGTACATGTTTCCGTAGTCGGTGCTCCCGCTGACGTCGACAAAATCAAATTCCACTGTTTTCCCATCAGGCGAGGTTTTCGCGAACATACGCGGCCGATTGCCGGCATCGCAATAATGGACCAGCGTGAGCCGATCGTTATCCAGGTAAAACATCGTGACGGGATGATCGTATTTTGTGGGGTCGTCCGACTTCGTCGGGTCCTTCATCTCATGCACAAGAGCGTTTCCACGCGAGGTGACGCGCAGGGAGATCTGTGCCGGCTCGCCGCTTTTCATGTCTGGCTGGGGTGGATCCACGGTAACTGGGCCGTGCCACGTGCCCGCGAGCGATTTCAGTTCGGTGAAAGACTTCTGCGCGTCTGACTGCGGCTTGGTTGCTGAAGTTTGCATCTCGTGCTGGGCGACGGCGACCGTTGCAAGACATAGCAGAGCAAAAGGAAGGATAAAGCGAAGATATTTCATGTTCATTCTCCTGAGGAATTCTTGAGCCAGCCTCCGCTGGCTGCGATACTGTTATAGTTAACTAGAACACTAGAATGTTGTCAAGTATTTTTTGACTGAATGTTCAGTTCCCGCTTTGAGGGGTGGTTTAGCTGGCAACTTATTGAGTCGCGGAGAGTTTGGTTTCTGAGTATGCGGCGGGCGGCGGTTTGGGAGGGGCCCCAGCTACAGTGTTTACACTCGATCCAACTCGTGCAGCGTAAATTCGTTTTCGATGTTGCCGGTGTTGAGCGTGGAAGCTGGCTCGAATAGCAGGATCCAGCATTCTTCGTCGGCAACGGGCTTGTGCTCGACTCCGCGCGAGACGACGATGAACTCGCCTTCCTCGATCTGCACACTTTTGTCACGGAACTCGATGCGGAAGCGGCCCTTCACCACCAGGAACATCTCGTCTTCGTTCTCGTGGTGATGCCAGACGAATTCGCCTTTCAGTTTGGTGAGCTTCACCAACTGTCCATTGAGTTCACCGGCGATGTAGGGCTTCCAGTATTCGTGGATTTCGGAAAATTTGTGGGTGAGATTGATTTTGTCCATGATGATTCGTAGATGATGCCCGCTGCCAGAGGTCACACTATTTCCGAAGTCTGGCACCGACAAACGACATGTGCCTGAATGTCTTTCCAATACGTCTCACGTAGGGGCGGGTGCCCTCACCCGCCCGGCGATGCGAATCGGCGCCCGATTTGGCGAGCAAGGCTCGCCCGGACGGGCGAGGGCGCCCGTCCCCACAAGGACAATTCCAATCCCCGAGCCCACGGAAAAATAAAAGCCGCCAGCTTTTCGCTGACGGCTTCAAGCTAAGAGCTAAAGGCTAATAGCTAAGAGCTAAAGGCTAATAGCTAGCAGCTACGAATTCTCGTACAGCAGCACGCCCTCGTTTTCCTTCGCATCCACGGGACGGTAGAACAGCTTGTTATCCCCGAGGAAGACTTCGATGAATGCCGGCCGTGTAGTGATTGTGCCCTGGATCAGCGCCTCGGAGAGCGGGTCCTCGATGTATTTCTGCAAGGCCCTGCGTAGCGGACGCGCACCGTAGTTGCGGTCGGTCAGGGTCTGGTTGAGGATCCACTTCTTGGCCTCGTCTGCGACCGTGACCGTGATCGCCTTCTGCGCCAGGTTCTGATTGAGCTGGTTGACCATGAGCTCCAGAATCTGGATGAGGTCGTTCTCATTCAGCGCGTTGAAGATGATGACTTCGTCCAAGCGGTTCAGGAACTCGGGATTAAAGGTGCGTTTGACTTCGCCCTTGACCAACTCCTCGACCTTGTCGGAGATCGCATCCTCTTTCGTTGATTGGAAGCCCAGGCCTTCGCGCTTTTGCAGATGGCGGGCGCCAATGTTCGAGGTCATGATGAGGATGGTGTTCTTGAAATCAACCGTGTTGCCGAGGCCGTCGGTCAACTGGCCGTCTTCAAAGACTTGCAAGAGTATGTTGAACACATCCGGGTGCGCCTTTTCAATTTCGTCGAGCAGCACGACGGAATAGGGCGCGCGCTTGACCCGCTCGGTGAGCTGGCCACCCTCTTCGTAGCCAACGTATCCCGGAGGCGAGCCGATCAGTTTCGAGACTGAGTGCTTCTCCATGAACTCGGACATATCGAAGCGGATGAGGGACTTCTCGCTGCCGAACATGAACTGCGCCAGTGTGCGCGCAACTTCGGTCTTGCCAACGCCTGTCGGTCCGAGGAACAGGAACGAGCCGATGGGCCGGTTTGGGTTCTTCAGTCCGGCGCGGCTTCGGCGAATAGCACGAGCCAAAGCGCTGATGGATTTGTCCTGCGAGATCACGCGCCTGTGCAGCTCTTCTTCAATACGCAGCAGCTTCGCCGACTCCTCTTCTTTGATCGAGGTGACGGGCACGCCAGTCCAGCGGGAGACGACATCTTCAATGTCTTCGCGGTTGACCACGCCGGTGGCCGATTCGTCAAGATGATATTTTTCGCGAAGAACGCGCAGGTTCTCGCGTTCCTTGCGTTCTTCGTCAGAGTAGAAACGTGCTTTCTCGAACTCGTGGTTCGCGACCGCGTTTTCCATTCTGTGGACGATGAACTTGAGCCGCTTCTGAACTTCGGTGATTTCTTCCGGCAGCGAAGTCTGGCGGAGCTTCACCCGCGCCCCGGCTTCATCAATGAGGTCGATGGCCTTGTCGGGCAGGAAGCGATCCGGGATGTAGCGGTTCGAATGCGACACCGCAAAGTTGATGGAGTCGTCGGTATAAGTGACCGCATGGAATTTTTCGTAGCGGTCCTTAATCCCGAAAAGAATCTTGGTGGCGTCGGCTTCATTCGGAGGCGGAACTTTCACAGCCTGGAAACGACGCTCCAGTGAGCGGTCCTTCTCGATGGACTTGCGGTATTCGCCCGGGGTGGTCGCGCCAATGCACTGAATCTCACCGCGAGACAATGCAGGCTTCAAAATATTGGCGGCATCGAGGGAGCCTTCCGCGGAACCGGCGCCCACCAGCGTGTGCAACTCGTCAATGAAGATCACGCAGTTCTGGGATTCCATCAGTTCTTTCATGATGGTCTTGAGCCGCTCTTCAAACTGGCCGCGGTATTTGGTTCCGGCAACGATCAGCGAAAGATCAAGAGCAAGGATTCGTTTGTCAGCAAGGAATGATGGGACTTCGCCATCGGCAATGCGCTGGGCCAGTCCCTCGACAATTGCGGTCTTGCCAACTCCGGGTTCGCCAATCAGCACCGGATTGTTTTTGGTGCGGCGGCACAAAATTTGAACCACGCGCTCGAGTTCATTTTCGCGGCCGACCAGCGGATCGAGCTGGTTATCCATTGCAGACTGGGTCAGGTCGCGAGAAAATTCGCTCAGCAGGGAAGACTCACGCTGGCGTTGCGGTTGCGCCTTTTCCTGGCTGCTGCGGGCGAGTTCTTCGCGGATAGTTGAAAGCCGAAGTCCACGCTCGTGCAGAATTTCCGCAGCGAAGCACTTCTCTTCTCTCAACAAACCCAAAAGCAGATGCTCAGTCCCAATGTGCTTATGCGAAAGCCGCTCGGCCTCTTCGGCCGCGTAGGCAAGCACGCGCTTGCACTCGTTGCTCAGAGGGAGATCAACCGAGGTAGAAACTTTTTCGCGGATGGTTGTGTGACCCTCGATCTGCTTGCGAATGGATTCAACCGAGGCATGGGAACGCAGGAAGCGATTGGTTAAAGCCTTGTCCTCGCGGAGAAGTCCCAGGAGCAGATGCTCGGTCTCTATATAAGGAGAGCCGAACTGGCTGGCCTCGTACCGCGCGAAGAAGATAACTCGTCTTGCCTTTTCTGTATAACGCTCGAACATATCGCCCGTCCCCCTGGTCTCCGGAGATCGAACGGCTCAACTTGCGGGCCGACGCCGGACTTCCAACTGCGTCCCAACTACCCTAAGCCCCACGTCCTTATATTCTTTATTATCGTGAGGCTACCTCTGTTTTACTACTAATTCCTATTACTAAAGGAACCAGCTGATTCTCGCAATACCTCGTTCGAGCTAAAGAGTTTTCAATTCGGTACTTCTCAGCTCCTAGCTTCTAGCGAACGCTGACACGCGGCACCTGCCATGGATCCCTCCTGATCACTCGGTCAATGTTGCTGGCGCTACCTCCTCTATTTTCCCATTTTCCAGGCGCAGCACGCGACTACATCGGCGCGCAAAACCAAAATTATGGGTAGCAATGACCGAGGAAAGCTGAAAATCGCGGTGCAGCCGAGCAATGGTTTCGAAAACGACCTCCGCCGTGCGGCTGTCCAGGTCGCCGGTTGGTTCATCGGCCAACAGGATCTTCGGCTTGCTGATGAGTGCCCGTGCCAGCGCTGCCCGCTGCTGCTCGCCACCGGAGAGTTCCCCTGCGCGGTGATGGGCTCGTTGCGATAAACCAACCTCGCCCAACCACTGGGTTGCTTCCTTCTCTGCCTGCGATTTCGGAGTTCCTCGCATCAGCAATGGCATGGCGACGTTCTCAAGTGCAGTGAACTCCGGCAGTAGATAGTGAAACTGCCAAACGAAGCCAACTTCGCGATTTCGGAAGTCGGCAGCGGCGTTTTCGGAAAGCGAGCTCAAGCGAAACTGCGCGCAGTATATTTCACCCGCCGAGGGCTTATCAACCGCGCCAAGAATATGCAAGAGCGTGCTTTTACCAGCGCCGGAAGCGCCGACAACCGCCAGCATCTCTCCGCATGCCAGTTCGAACGAAAGATTGTCAAAGAGCAACAATTCTGAGGCACCGGAGCGGAAGGACTTTCTTAATCCTTCGACTCTCATGGCCTGTTGATTTAGATGCAAATAGTACGCTCCTCGTCTCAAAAGCCAATTCGACGCCAGACGTTGCAAGCTACGTCTGTACTGGAATGGCGTGCAACTCTCTCAATTAAAACACGGAGGGGAAGGGTAGGTTGCGAGTTCTAAGTTAGCCCTGCGGCTTCGGTTTGTTCAGAATGTGGCGAATCAGAGAAACTAAGCCCGAAAATTGGTACGTCGAATCCACATAATGTTCGACTACGTAAAAGCAGAAGTAATAGAAACGACAGAAGCTCCAAATCGTCAGAAACAGGAAGACGGCGGTTTTCCAGGTTGGGCATTGGAGAATCAGCAGCATGGACGAAAGCAGACCAAGCACTAGGAACAGCAACCCTTTAAGTGTGATCCAGTTTCTGTTGGTGAGCTCTCGCATCGTTCTCTCTTAGAACGAGCTCATACGTCAGGTTTGCGGAGATGTTGGGCTATGAGGCGACTTTTCTCCAGCGCTTGGATCGAGCGGGCTGAAGAATTTGGCAAGCACGCACAAAGTTATCGCGACTGATCCGAATCCAAGACCTACCGCGGGCAGCACACCCCACCATCCGATATGCCTAAAGAAAACTCTACTAAGCACGATGCTGATCACAATTGGAAGCAAGAGAATTAGCAATTCGATCAACGTCTGCCCAGTTCGATCGTCTTTACTCATACCTTAACGCTTCCGCCGGAAGGATTCGCGCGGCGGACCAGGACGGATAAAGGGTCGCGATAAGTGAGGTGGCGACTGCGACGAACGCCACCAGGATTCCGTCAACAACTCGCGGAGCGAAGGGAACGTAGTCAATCGAATAGACCTCGGGCGCGAGCGCGAACGCATGATAGTGGCCGCCCATCCAGGAGAGTGCGTACCCGAGGACAAGGCCGATTGCGGTCCCGACCAACCCAATCAGCGCGCCTTGAGCAATGAAGACTCTACGGACTTGAGCCTTGCGTGTCCCCATGGACATGAGCACGGCGATGTCGCGCGTCTTCTCCATCACCATCATGGTGAGCGATATGAGGATATTCAGAGCGGCGACGAAGACGATTAACCCAACCGTGATGAACGTGACCAGTCGCTCCAGCTTCAGTGCATGAAATAAAGGTTTGTTCTGCTCCATCCAATTGGTAGTCATGAAGCCTGGGCCGGCGGCTTTTTCCAGTTCCTGGCCGACCTCAGCGGCTTTGTAGATATCGTCAATTTTGAATTCGATAATCTGGATAACGTCGCCGAGTGCGAAAAGACGCTGCGCATCGGAAAGGCGCGTGAACGCCCACGAGGAATCGTAGTCGTAAAAACCTGAGTCAAAGATTCCCGCGACGCGGAAGCGAGTATATTTGGGGACCAGGCCAAAGGGCGTGAGCTCTCCTTGCGGGCTGGTGACGAGGACCGTGGAACCGACATGAGCGCCGAGTTCGTCCGCCATCGCTTTGCCGAGGATGATCGGGGGCATAGCTGAGCGGCGCTGTGCCACGGCAGCGAGGGAATCAGCGTCGTTCTCATCTGTCTGTGTGGCTCGGACATTCCTGCCCGAGCTGGCGATATTTTCATCTGAGGCTGCCCCAGCCTTCGCGGTTTTCGAAGGCGGGGTAGAAGCTGAGGCGGCCAGGGTTTCTTCCAGTGCATCCGCCGATCCCTGCTTTACGCTGTTTAGCAGATCGCTTACTCTTCGCTCATCAGCGGGAATGATCCCTTTTAACACAGCTCCCCGCGCTCTCGAGCCCAGCGAAATCAAAACCTGCTCATAGATGTCAGGCGCAGTAGCGACGACGTGCGGCTGCTTCTGCAAACGCTCCATCAGCGGGCGCCAGTCGCGAATGCCATCCCCGAGCGAGCGCAGGAGATTCACATGAGAAGTGGAGCCAAGCAGGCGATCCTGCAGATCCTGGCGGAATCCGTTGTTGATAGCCAGAGCGACGATTAGAGATGCGACGCCCGCAGCGACACCGGCGATGGAAATTCCCGTGATCACGCCAATAACGGCTTGCTTGCGCTTGGCGCGCAGGTAGCGGGACGCGATAAAAAATTCGAAGCGCATGAAAAAGGAAGCTGTCAGCTATCAGCTCTCAGCCAAACCTAAAGCCTTGTCATTCCGAACCGGAACAGGTTTCTTAGTCCCCGTAACCCTCGGAATTCGCAGGTAGTTCCGATGGCTCGTCGCCCACTGCTCGCGGCTCAGTGCTCAACACATTCTAGCCTGAGTCCAGCGCGACTCACGTCCCTGTGGCACATTAGAAGAACATGTCCGATCACGAACGCCATGCAGGCCTGGTCGCCTTCCGCTACTCCAACTTCACGTTGTTCGTGGTGGCGCGATTTTTTCTCGTCGCCGCGCTGGAGATGCAGTCGGTCGCGGTGGGCTGGCAGATCTACGAAATCACGCGACGTCCTCTCGATCTCGGCCTCGTCGGCCTGGCGCAGTTCCTGCCGGTGGTCTTCTTGTTCCTGCCTGCCGGCCACGCCGCCGACCGCTTGAATCGAAAAAGACTGGTCGTCGTCTGTTACGTCGGGTTTGCCGTTTGCTACGCCCTTCTACTAGAGATCGCGCACACCGGAGTTCGCGACATCCGGCTTATCTATGTGGTGCTGGTTCTGCTTGGCATCGTGCGGGCGTTCAATGCTCCGGCGGGCCGGTCGCTGCTGCCGCTACTCGTGCCGACCGAGGTCTTCCCCAACGCGGTCGCGTGGAATGCCACAACCTTCCAGGGAGCGACAATTCTCGGCCCTGCCCTCGGCGGCCTGCTATACGCGGCATTCGGCGGCCCTTCAGGGGTTTACGGTATTGCTCTGGTGGTGACCCTGCTAGCCATACTCTCTCTTTTCAGGGTCGCGTTGACGGAGCCAGACCGCCCGCACGAAGAAGTAAACACACGTAACGTCCTCGCAGGACTCCACTACATCTGGACACACAAGCTGATTCTCGGCTCGATTTCGTTGGATTTGTTCGCCGTGCTGCTCGGCGGAGCGGTGGCCCTGCTGCCGGTTTATGCTCGGGACATTCTGCACACTGGAGCGTGGGGCCTCGGATTGTTACGCGCCGCCCCTGGCACTGGCGCTGGAGTCATGGCACTTCTATTGGCCTATCGGCCGCTGCGCACCCGCGTAGGCAAGATCATGCTGTTTTGTGTCGGAGGATTTGGAGCGTTCACAATCGTATTCGGCATTTCGCGCAGCTTAACTCTGTCGCTGATCGCTTTATTTCTGGTCGGCGTGTCGGACATGGTGAGCGTTGTCATCCGCGGGGTTTTGGTTCAGGTCGCCACTCCAGACGCCGTCCGCGGCCGAGTGAATGCTGTGGACATGATTTTCATTGGAGCATCGAATGAGTTGGGAGAATTCGAGTCCGGATTGACGGCGCACTGGTTTGGGACGGTTCCCGCAGTCGTCCTCGGCGGTGTGGGAACACTGGTTGTTGTGGCGCTGTGGGCATGGATGTTTCCGGATCTGAGGGAGGCGGACAGACTGGTGCCGATGCAGTCCGCTGATGACGTGCCGAATGTTCAGAGAGTGTAATGGCGAGGTGGGGCAACAAGAATGGGCAAGACGGGGGCTTCTATTGAGCAGCACATCGTCCTTCTACACCCTTCGAGAACGTGGTTTGTGGGAACTCCGGAGAGCCATCGGAGAACATGTAGTGAATGGCTACGTCGTGCCACTGTTGCTCGCACCTATAAATCGCTAGGGATGCGCACCTGGTGCATTTAACCACAAGATTTCTCTGGTCTGTCCAAGAAATCGTTACACTCGTTCCATAGTCAAGTCCCGAAAAGACGAAATGCCTAATTGGGTTGTATTTGCTCCGAAGCTCAACGCCGATCGAATCTGTATCGAGCGCAGAAAGAGATCCCGACTCGGTGACGGCTGCGACTACGTGCCCGTCTGGGCTGGGAAGCCACTGCAACACACGCCCGGAGAAGAGTCTTAGGTAGACGAATAGGCTTCCGAGCACGGCAACTATGGCAAGAGCCATCCAACCCCAAATCCTTTTCCGTGTCGTCATCTTGCTTATGATTTGGATTTTGCCCAAACCCGTGAGGTCGCACTACCTCCCTTGTACGAGCGTCTTCGCCGAATTCATATTGTCGTAGCGGTCATAAGCGCGGACGACGACTACATGCTCCTGCATAACAGCTTCTCCAGATAGGGAAACAGATAAATCGTAATTCTCCGACTTTGAATCCGAGAGCTGGCCCGACGGCTCGACGAAATGCCACTCGCCTGCGTCGATGGAATATTCCGCGCGTTTAATCGGAGAAAAATTGTCTGCGGCTCGAAACTGTACGTGCAGAAAATTCTCACGAACAGATGCTTTTAGGTCCTGTATCTGCGGCGGCGTGGTGTCCACTTCAAAGCGGTCGCTCTCTTTTTCTGCCGTGAGTGCTTCGCCGGGAGAATGCGACGGAGCATCAGAGGCGATCACCTTCACTCCATATCCGCCGTCGGGAAGAAGTGACGCCTCGAAGGAGTAGAACTTCTCCTGCAGGTTATCTTTCAACAGCAGCCACCGCATCTGGCCGTCTCCGCGGTAATAAACGGAGTAGGTCATTTGATCGTCGTTCTCGTCGTGGACAGTCCATTTCACACCCACAGACTGGCGATCATGGTTCGGACTTGGCGCAGGATCGAAGCGCTGTCCGGGTTCGAGATTGGGTGGCCGAGGCGGCGATTGGTAGCGAGTACCGGGCGTGACCGCGACATCGTCAAATTCTGGCGCGACATTTTTTGGTAAGTAGTTCAACGTCACGCTCTCGACCGTAGGCGCGGTCGCGCCAGGATGAAGGATCGTCTTCCACTGGATAAAGCGAGCTGGCGGCGCTGCAATTTCAGAGTCCTTCTGCAAATCTACTTTCTTCCACATGCTCCAGTTCCGGTCAGGATTATCAACGTTTCCGGTGCGAGCGAAGAGTTCTACGTTGCCCTTGCCGCGAAATTCTGCGCGTCCCCACTTCGAAAAAATGTGTGCGTCGAAGACGTCGCTTTCATAAGAGCCGTCGGAATCGCGTGTGTTGCTCAACAGAAAAACCTTTCCCAGATTGCTGGTTGCGGCATATAGACCTCCGGAAGCGGCGGCGAATGCGGTCACCTGATTGGCCTCAGCCTTGGCAAGCTCGGTGTAAATTCCGCGACCGGAAATCTCGAAAATCTGACCCTGGTTGCCGGTCCCGGCCAGGAGACGGCCCTTCTGGGGGAAGGCGAGAGAATAGACCAGGTCATCTCGTGAGCTCCAAAGCCGCGACGGAGAACCATCTGGGGCGATGCGGTAGATTTCAGAACCGCCGGCTACTCCTGCGCTGGAGTTGTTTATCTGGACCGCAGGTTCAGGAGATGGTGCGCCTGGAGGCGGAGGCGCTGGATTCGACGTAGGAAGAGTGAGCGGCACACTCGCGGCACCTGCGCCCGGATGTTTTTCTCCCGCGGCAGCAAAGTAAAGATTTCCGGAGTCGTCAAGTGCGAGGCTAGTGATCTCGCGCTTAGGAGCGCTGTACAGGACGAAGCCCTCGCCTTTGGGACTGATCCGATAGATCAAGCCACTGCCATCGGAGCCGGCGATGAGGTTGCCTTGTGAATCGAAAGCCAAAACGCGAATGTGCGGCTCATCACTTTTGAAGAAGAGTGAATGCTGACCATCGGGAGTCACGCGGAGAATTTCGCCGTGATCTCCGGTGGCGACATAGAGATTGCCGGTGTCATCGAGAGCAAGCGCCCAGATGTATTTCGTTTGCGGATCGAAAAAGACGGAGGACTTCCACGTTTCTCCGCGAGTTGAGTTCGATTCCAGCTTGTAAACCTTGCCGTCTGGATTCGTGGCCGCATAGAGGATGCCGTTCTTACCCATCACGAGTGCTTGCACCTGCAACTCCTGCGGCTGGAAAATGGCGATGGGCTGAGATCCAGGCGTGATGCGGTAAACGCGGGCCGGGGCCCCGGTGGCTGCGAAGATTTCGCCTTGTGAGGCGGTTGTCAAAGCCCAGACCGCGCTCGAAGGTGTACTGGCGGTGAGCTTGAATCCGGGGGCGAGCTCAAGGGTGCCACCGCTAGAAATCGCAACACCGTGAGCGGTGCCTTTCAGGAAGTCTTCATATTTCGATTGTTCCCAGGTGCGGGTGCCCTCGGCGAGGGCGAGAGTTGTGGTTAAGAGAAGAATTCCTACAAAGAAATATTTCATAGAAAGTATGGATTCGTGCCTCTCACAGTACGAAAACCGCGTAGGGTGGGACGCCCGAGTTTGTGTTGGTTCGAAAAATCAGGGTATCACGCGATGAAACTTGCTCCTCCCACTTCTCGCAACATCAGCGAGAAGTGGGGCACCCGTTGTTTGTTATTTCAGGGAAAGGCGTCGAGCCTACTTGATCGTGATCGGCAGCAACTGCGCGCCCGAGACCACAAAATCCAGCGGTGCCGTTGCCGTTTCACTAACCGAAGACTGGCCGAGGACGGTCATGTCTTCCGGGCCGCGCATTCCGTCCATCACGTTCATTACTGAGAGCGGCAAAGCAGGCATGACTTTGTCGGCGACCATGGCTTCGGGATCTTCGTTGAGCACCGAAACGTAAACCCGGTTGCTGACGTGTTGCTTATTGAGCACGCCGATGGTTGAAGCAAGGTCTAATTTCTGAGCCGCTCCGGGACCGCGTCGCAAGCGGTCGAGCATATCGCCGTCGCTGACCAGAATACGCAAAGTCGAACCCTTTGAGGCCGAAGTTGGAATGCGCACGGGCACGTGCTCGATGACCGCCTCGCCACGATAAGGGCGCAACAAAACTTCAACAGAGATTTCGTCACCCGGCCGCGCTTCGTTCACATCGGTGCGCGCGCTTTCGAGCTTTGCCCAACGGCGCTCGTTGCTGATTTCGAAGTCCAGATTCAGGCCGGTAATGTCGGGAGTGCTGTACGGATTGTCGTAGATACGGCCGAAGCTGCCGCCAATTGAAGCTGCGGCGAGCATCGCTGCGGGCTGCATCCCGTCGGCGCTTGAGAACATATCCCGCAGCTTGACCTCAGGGAAACCCTCCACACTGATGTCGCCCTTCATGGCGTAGGTGGTCTGCTCGCCGTACTCGTTTACGCCATGCAGAGCGTTAAATATAGTCGTCGAAATCGCAACCGGGCTGAGCCGTGCGTTGTTCAGAACTTCGTAGTGAAAAGTCTTCGCCGTGGTTCCACCATGAATCGTCAGCGTGACCGGAATCATCTCGGGTTTCTTGCCGAACTCACCCAGGATGCCGGTATGGCGGTCCTGCACGAACGAGCCAACGGTTTCCGTGGCGTTGACGATCTTGAAGGCGTTCAGCGGCGAGGGAAGCGTTGCCAGGACCTGCGCCTTCGTCATAGGCAAATTGATCATGCCGAACTGGAGCAGGGGATGTCCGCAAGCCAGAAGATGCTGCGCATCAATATAGGTGACGGTGCAGGTGGCAGCGATATCCATGTCGCCGCGGACAAGTATGGCACTTACAGCAGAGCCGGGCTCGATGGGATCAGGCTGCTTGGCATCGCTGGCTGATCCGACACCCATGACCGGGATGATGCCTTCCGCTGCGAATTGCGGCGCGAATTTCTGAATGGCATCTTCAGAGAAGCCACTGAAGACTAATGGGGTCTCGATGGGCTTCAGATAGTTTGCAAAGCTCTGGGCTGAAGCGGAAGGAAGCCCGGGGCCTGAAGTCTTGGCCGTAAGCCCCGGAATAGATTTTGCCTGCACGGGGACGCTGGTCGGAGTGCTATCAAGAGCGCTGATCTCGAGCATTTCGGAAATTGGAGTCACGCCAGCAATGGGTTCCTTGGAAAATTCTCCAATGCGAAACGCGACCGCGCCCGCCAGTTTTCCATCGAAATAGACAGGGCTGCCGCTCATGCCAGCGACCACTCCGGTGTAATTGGCCTTGGCGCCGCCGAGCCGCACCAGAATAATGTCGCCCTTAGGGCCATTAGCATTTTTGAGCACGCCAAGGACTTCCACATCCATGGGTTCAGGCTTTGTGCCCTGAAAAACGGTGTAGGCCACGCCCTTCATGCCCGCGTGGATCTGGGTGAGGGGGATGGTATCTACTGCTTTTGGCGTTTGCGCGACGCTTATTGCGCTGAAAACCAGGAGGGATACTAGAAAACCGTACACTACTGCAGGCACGAGAGAAGCTCGTCTCATCTTTTCCACCAGGACCTGGTGCTAAGTCCAAAAACTGAGTTTGCTTCGCTGTTTTGCTTTTGCCAGTAGGAGAGGTTAAGACAGGCAAAACATCCCAATCGCGAAGCCGTGCGTCTATACTAGCATGGCAGTTGCCGTGAGGGGCCCAATGTTTTCAACGGTTTTTTCGCTCATTCCCATCAATAAAGTCGCTGGTCTGCGCAAAGTTTTGCTCTCGGGTGTGGTCGCCGTTGCACTGCTCGCGTTGCCACTGACCGGTGTGGCGCAGCAAGACCAGACCACCCAACCGGCGGCGACGCCTCAGCAAAATCCGAACCAACAGGAAGCTCCACCTGAGGCTGGAGGGCCAAAGGGCGATAGCGGACCCTATGCCATTCCTAAAAAAGGTGAGGAACCGCCGCCGCCGCCCCCGCCTCCTGAGAGGCCCAAGAAAATTGAAGGCATGCCGGACTACTCGATCCACGTGGAAGTCCCGTTGGTGACCGTCCCAGTAATGGTGACGACCAAAGATGGGCAGTTCATATCGAGTCTGAAAAAGGACAACTTCCGCATATTCGAGGACGGCCAGGAGCAGAAAATCAACGATTTCAAGATCGAAGATGCACCGATTACGGCGGTCCTGTTAGTCGAATTTGCGAGTACGACCTACCAGATGGAGCTTCAAGCGTTGCAGGCTTCTTACGCCTTTGCTAGCACGTTGAAGAAGGACGACTGGGTGGCAGTGATCTCGTACGCTATGAAGCCGGAGATCCTGGTTGACTTTACACAGGACAAGAATGCGATCCGCCAAGCGCTGAACGGATTGCGAATGCCAATGGGATCGGAAACCTGGGAGTTTGAAGCCTTGTATGACACCCTGGACCGGTTAGATCGAATCGAAGGGCACAAATACCTGATTTTTGTGAGCACCGGAATTGATACCGGATTAAAGCTGACCCTGGATCAGATCTTAAAGAAGGTGAAGAGCACTAAGGACATCACGATTTTTCCAATCAGCATTGGGTGGCTGATGCGGGAATGGTGCGAGACCCACGGCTACACGTCGTATTGCCATGGCATGGCGAGTTTAGGGATGTCAAATATGGATTTTCTGCAGGCTGACAATGAAATGCAGACTTTCGCCAGGTTGACTGGGGGGCGCTTCTATCAGCCACGCTTCGAAGGCGATCTGGTGGACACCTTCAAGGACATTGCCGGCGATATTCGGCACCAGTACACCATTACTTACCATCCGACGAACCCAAAGCAGGATGGCTCCTACCGCAAGCTGAAGGTTGACGTGGTTGCGGATAATGGCGGACCGCTGAAGATTCAAGACCAGAAGCGCAAGGATGTTAAGTATCAGGTCATCGCCCGTGAAGGATACACGGCGAAGCACACGGTGGAGTAGAACTGTGGCTGGTGTGGGTCGGACACTCTTGTCCGACGCTGTTGGTTTTTCTTGAAATTCCTGTGCAGGCCCTTAGATTTTTGTCGGACAAGAGTGTCCGACCCACACCAGCCTCAATGCACCAAGCGATCCAGCAGAAAGAAGATGCCCACGCCCAGCAATACGACCAAGGCCATTTTTCCTCCGGGCTCGCGGTTTACTTCGGGCATTAGATCTGACGCGGCTACGTAGATCGTCACCCCACCTGATAGCGGCAACCCGATTCCGACGTGGCGTTGAAAGATGGCCATGGTCAGCACGCCGGCAAATGTTGCCGCGCCAAGAAGGACCGATGCGCCCCAAGCTAGGCGGCGACTGCGTCCGCTGGCGAGCATGACCGAGGCTATGGTGAAGCCCTCAGGAATCTTGTGCAGGAATATGGCGAGAAAGATCATCCAGCCCAACCAGTTCGAAACAATAAAGCCGGAAGCAATGGCAATCCCGTCAAAAAAAGTGTGGATTACCAGCCCTAGCAAGACGGAGTAGCCCTTATGGGCGGCGACAAATTCGTCGTGATGAGTTTCCTCCCCAAAGTGGAAATGCGGCGTAACTGTATGTTCGAAGAAGTGCGTCATCAGGTATCCGGCAAGAATAAGGATGGGAGCATCTTTTTCACGCAGGTCAAAGCTGGCGGGGATAATTTCGAGCACGGCGGTGGCCAGCATGAATCCGGCGCCCAGGGCAACAAAATACTTGAGATAAGACCGGTCCCAGTTCTTCTGAACAATGATGGCGCCGCCGAAGACATTGGCTGCGGCCGCAGTCGAGCCAAGCAGCAGACTGAGAAGAACTGGGTGCATGGGTGTCGAATGATAGCAGAGCCATCAGCCGTCAGCTGTTAGCCATCAGGAAAGACCATAGATAACATTTGTCATGCCGAGCACCTTCAGGTCCGAGGAATCTGCAATATCGATTCAACTGAAAATTCCTCGCCGCTGGAGCGGTTCGGAATGAAAAGATTCTTAGCAGCTGGTCTTTGGGATGGCTGACGGCCGATGGCTGATGGCTACCCTGTGCAAAACGTATCAACTTTTCTCTATCTCTCGCACGGTGAAAAAGTTATAGTGAATTTGCTCAGCGGTTCCCACGACAACTGACCTGGCTTGATGGCGAGAAGAGGCAGTTCCACCATCCAGGAAGAGTTGTACTCCACGCCCGACGGTCCGGCGCGCGAAGAACTTGACGACGCTCGCCTGCTCGACTTGGACGCGGAGAAGGAATCGCCATTCCTGCGGGCGCAAAAGCGCGTGCCTGCCCGCAGAGGTCCCCTTCCCAAGAAAACTGCCGCCCGGTTGCTTTGGGGAGTTGTCGCTATTGTCGTTGCCGCAATTGGAGCCGTCAGTGCGGCCGCGCTCTATCACTATGGAGAGCACTCGTGGCGCTTCCGGCTGCAGTCAAGCGACGACATTGAGATGGCCGGGCTCAGCAATGTGACCCGCGGCCAAGTGATGGAAGTAATGGGCGGCGACATCGGCCGCAACGTTTTCTACATTCCTCTCGACCAACGACAAAAACAACTCGAACAGATTCCATGGGTGGAATCGGCCAGCGTAATGCGCTTTGCTCCGGATCGCATCAAGATCCAGATCCACGAGCGTACTCCTGTGGCGTTTGCGCGCATCGGATCGAAGATTTTACTGATCGACGCCGGCGGTGTGCTCATGGATCTTTCCCTCAAAAAAAAGTATTCGTTTCCGGTGATCGTGGGAATGAATTCGGGCGAGCCGCTTTCCACCCGCGCCGCCAGAATGAGAACTTACAACGAACTTGTGCGCGATCTCGATTCTGGGAGCACACGCTACTCGCAGGATTTAAGCGAGGTGGATCTGACTGATACCGAAGACGTGAGAGTCGTGACCAACGATTCCGAGGGTGAGGTGCTGGTGCACCTGGGATCGGCGAATTATCTCGATCGTTTCAAGATTTACGTTGCCCATTTACGTGAGTGGCGACAACAGTTTGAGAAATTGGAGTCGGTGGACTTGCGTTACGACAGGCAAATCGTGGTGAATCCTGACCTTCAGGGAACCGTGCACCAGCCGGCGATTTCGGCGGC
>WNFY01001544.1_pt1 | contig 21720 bp, 21 predicted proteins | sample 5400091 | NCBI WGS metagenome assembly WNFY01 (sample SAMN13153364, study PRJNA577476) | soil metagenome | isolation source: 60 cm soil or saprolite under grassland replicate 1 | place: USA:California | collected 2016-06-15
GCGCGGGAGAGCTCACCGGCGGTCCGGCCGGGCCGCTGGCGTTCCAGGGCGCGCACGGTTTCGGTGAGTTCTTCGAGCCTGAAGGCGCCGGCCGGGTTATCGAACAGGCCCAGCTGAGGGCGCGCTGGACGTGATGGCATACGGCTACGGTAACCGGCGGCGCCGTCAGCGCGGCGCCGCATCGTAACTGGCGCTGGCTCGAGGGCTAGGTGGTGCCGGGGACCCAGGGGTGTCCCCGGGCTGCCCGGGTGAGCGCGTCGAGCCAGCCGGTGCCGTGACGGGTGGCGGTGGCCAGGTAGGAGCGGATGGCGCAGAAGGCCTCGGCACCGTGCATGGAGCGCATGCAGCCGGAGACCTTGATGCGCAGCTTGCTCATCCTGATGACCTGTTCGGCTTCGTTGTTGTCGGCCGGAACCCGCAGGTCATGGGCGAACCGGAGATAGTCATCGGCGCGGTTGCGCATCCGGGTGGCCAGGGCGTGCCGTTTTCGTTGCAGCTTGCTGCGGCGGGCGGCGTTAAGCACGATCCCGGCGTCCGCGGCGTCGCGGAACCAGCGGCCGTGCTTGTCCAGGATTTCCGCGTCGATGGCATCGTGCCCGGCGGCGCGGGCGGCGTCGGCGGCCTGGTTCAGTTCCAGCAGCGCGTCGGTGGCCTGCCGCGCCCAGATCACGTCGTCCGCAGTGCCGGTCTCGGTGACCGCGGTCAGTTCCCGGAGCAGGTGAGCACCGCACAGGGCATGCCCGGCCACCCCGTCATAGCCGTCGTAGGGCGCCCAGGCATCATGGCAGGCGATCCCGGCGAAGGCCGGCAGCACCCCGGCCGCGTCCATGCCCCGCCTGCCTCGCTTGCCGTGCACGGTGACCAGCACGAACCTGCCGGACGACGCGGAATGCACCCAGGCCAGCTTGCCGCCCACCCGGAACCCGGTCTCATCGAAGTGCGCGACATCAGCGGCGATCAGCGCCTTGACGATGGCATCGGTCGCCGGCGCGATGATCCCGGCGACCTTCGCCGTCATCGCGGCGATCGCGCCGGGGGACGGCGCGCAGCCGAACATCTCGCCCAGCGCGGCGGCCGCCCGGTCCCGGGACAGGAACTGGCCATGCCACAGGTAGGTGGCCATGGCAGCAGCCCGCGGCCCGTACTGCACCGGCGCGTTCACCCCATCCGGGGCCTGTGCCCTGGTCCGCGCCCCGCAGCCGCCGCACTCCCGCTCGATCATCTGGTGCTCGGTGACCTCCGCCTTCACCGGCGGGATCTCCGTCACCTGCCGCCGCTCCATCCCGGTCTCGGGCGCCCCGCCCAGGCCCGCGCCGCACCTGCCGCAGCAGCCCGGCTCGTGCCGGATCACGTGATCGGGATGATCGGCCAGGCTCATCGTCGCGCCCGGCTGCCCCTTTGGCCGGCCGGGCTTGCGGCCGGTCCTCTTCCGCAGCGACTTCGGGGCCGGCTTGCCCAGCCCGTCCGACGAGGGCGGCCGGGAGGAGTTCTTCAGGGAATTCCGCCCCACCCTGGCGGCAAGCTCAGCGACCTGCTCCCGCAGGTCCGCCGCCAGCCCTTCGGCCTGCGCTACCCGCGCCCGCAACGCCGCGATCTCGGCGTCCCGCTCGGCCAGCAGCTCCCGCAGCCGCGCGTTCGCCGCGCGCAACCCTGCATCACCAGGCGGGCCAGGCGTATCGAACACATGCGCAGTCCACCACAGTCAGCCTCAGTGATCAACGCGACACGCCCAGCTGGTGGCCGACGCTTCGCTGGCGGGTCTGCCGCGTTGCGCCGCCGCGGCAATGGGCGCGAGGCGCTTGGGTTACGGTCCGGCGGCCCGGGGGCGGGGTTCGCCGGACGTAGTTAGGGTCTGGTTGATGCCGGCCTCGTACGCGAAGATCACGGCCTGGATGCGGTCGCGCAGCCCGAGTTTGAGCAGGACCCGCTTGACGTGGGTCCGGATCGTGGACTCCTCGATGAACAGCGCGGCGGCGATCTCCCGGTTGGACAGCCCGCGCGCTATCAGTGAAAGGACCTCGCGCTCGCGCTGGGTGAGGTCGGCGAGCCTGGCCTGGCCGGTCAGGTCCGGCACGGGCTGCTGCGCCATGCGATCGATGACCCGCCGCGTGACAGAAGGCGAGAGCAGGCAGTCGCCCTCGGCGATCGTGTGGACGGCGGCGATGAGGTCCTCGGGCCGTGTCCGTTTGAGCAGGAATCCGGAGGCGCCGGCCCGCAGCGCGCCGAAGACGTAGTCGTCCTGTTCGAACGTGGTCAGGATCAGCACCTTCGCCTCGGGGACGGTGTCCACCAGCTCGCGGGTCGCGGCGATGCATCAAGGTCGGGCATCCGTACGTCCATGAGCACGACGTCCGGCGCCAGCCGCCGTGCCAGCGCAACCGCCTCGCGGCCGGTGGCCGCCTCGCCGACGACCTGGATGCCGGGGTCGGCGGTGAGCAGCTCGATGAGCCCGGCCCGCATCAGATCCTCGTCGTCGGCGATCAGCACTGTCGTCATGCGCACCGCCCTGCGTACGGAATCCGGGCGTCGACCCGGAACGTGTCACCGGCTCGCCCGGCCGCCAGCTGCCCGCCGAGCAGGGCGGCGCGTTCGTGCATTCCGATCACGCCGTGCCCGCGGCCGGCCGCGGGCCGGAGACCGGCCTGCACGGGATTGGTGACGGTGATCTGGAGTGCCGTCTCGCCGTAGCCGAGTTCGACGCGTGCGGTGCCGGTGCCGTGCCGGGCGGCGTTCGTCAGCGCCTCTTGCAGGATGCGGTAGGCGGCCTGGTCGGGGGCGGCGCCGATCGCGCGTGCCGTGCCCGTGCGGGTGACGGTCACCCGCAGTCCCGCCGCAGTGTGCTGGGCGAGCAGGGCGCCGAGCGAGGCGAGGCCGGGCGGGGCGTCGACGACACCAGCCGGGGCGTCGTCGGCCCGCAGCGTGCCGATGAACTGGTCGATGTCGGCGACCGTCTGGCGGGCGATGTCCTCGATCGCCGCCAGCGCCGTGCGGGAGCGCTCGGGCTCGCGATCGTGGCGAAGCCGCGCCGCTCCGGCGCGTACCGCGATCACATTGAGCGCGTGGCCGGCGGAGTCGTGCAGGTCGCGGGCTATGCGGGAGCGTTCCTCGGCGGTCGCGAGCTGCCGCTCGCGCGCGGTTTGCTGTTCGGCGAGGACGGCGCGCTGGCGGAGTTCGGTCAGCTGCTCGCGGCGCAGCCGGGTGCGTTCGCCCGCGAACCACGCGGCGACGTAGGCGAGGCCGGCGTGGATGAGGTCGCTGCCCGCGAAGCCGAGGGCCGCCATGCCCGCACCGAGATATGCGATGAGCAGGACCATCACGACGCCGGCGCTGCGCGGCGTCCACGGCGCCGCCTCGTCGCGGCTGCTGGCGCGCAGGTACAGCGCCGTCGCCGGTCCCAGCGGAGGCCAGATCACGATGCCGGCCGCGGCCAGCGCGATGCTCGCCGACACGGTCAGCGCGAAGACACCCAGCGGTGATCGCCGCCACGCGACCAGGGGCACGGTTGCCAGCGTCACCAGCACCACGCGGGCCGCGTCGAGGGTGCTCGTCCGGGAATGGACCGCCCCGGCCAGGCCGCCGCCGTGGGTGACAAGCGCGAGCGAGCCCGCCAGCGCGGCGGTTGCGATCGCGACGTCTACAAGCCGCGGCGGCCCAGATCGTGCCCCGGCGGACCTGGCCTGCCACGGTCGCGCCGCGACGAGCCGGTGCACGCCTGCCGTCAACGACACCAGACGAGCCTACCCAGCCGTCCCGGCCTGCCGAATCCCCCGCGAGGGGTACCGTTGTGGACGGAATGGGGACGTGCAAGATCCCCCTGACGGGCGTTTCGCCGGCCCGGTCCCGCCTCCTAGCCTTTCGGTCGTGAAAATCTTCACCGATCCTGGGCATGTGATCCTGCTCGCGGTAGCGGTGGCGATCGCGCTCGCGATCTACCTCGTTCGCCGTCGCCGCCGGAACGTCGACCATCATCTCGACGACGACGACCAGCACGGGGCCGGTCACGACCACCAGCACGGAGCCGGTCACGGGCCGGCCGATTCGGAGCGACACCACCTATGAGCGCGAAGCCTCAAGCTCAGCAGGGCACACCTGCGGCCGGAGAGAGCCCGGCCGGGCCGGTGGTCGCCGTCGAACGGCTGACCAAACACTACGGCCGGCAGGTCGCGGTGGACGACCTGACGTTCTCGCTGGACCGCGGCATGATCACCGGCTTCCTCGGCCCGAACGGCGCCGGGAAGACCACCACGCTACGGGTGCTGCTCGGGCTTGCCGAGCCGACGGCCGGGACGGCACTGGTGTTCGGTCACCGGTACCCGCAGCTGGACCGCCCGGCGCGGACGGTCGGTGCGGTGCTCGAGTCGAACGATTTCTACCCTGGCCGCTCGGGACGGAACCACCTGCGTGTCCTGGCGCTGGCGGCCGGCCTCCCGTTCAGCCGGGTCGAGGAGGTGCTGGGCGCGGTGCGGCTGGTGTCCGCGGCTGCCCGCCCGGTGCGGTCGTACTCGATGGGCATGCGGCAGCGGCTCGGTCTGGCCGCGGCCCTGCTCGGTGAGCCGGAATTGCTGATCCTGGATGAGCCGATCAACGGCCTGGACCCCGCCGGGGTGCACTGGCTGCGTACCTTCCTGCGCGGCTTCGCCGAACAGGGCGGCACGGTGCTGGTCTCCAGCCACGTGCTCGCCGAGGTGGCGCAAACCGTCGACCGGGTCCTGATCATCGACAACGGCCGGCTGCTCGCCGACGCCACGGTCGATGAGCTTGCCCGGCGCGGCCAGAGCCTGGAAGCCGCCTACCTCGAGCTGACCACCGCGGACGCGTCATGACAGCCCAGCTCCGCTCGGAGCTCTACAAGCTGCGCTCGACGTGGACCGTGGCCAGCGTGGTCGCGGCGATGCTCGCGCTGGTCACGCTGGCGGTGCTGCTGCACGGGTTCGGCCTGTCGGCCAGCAGGCTGACGAGCCTTCCCGACCAGCGCGGCGTGTTCACCGACGTGGGGGTGAACCTCGGCGCGCTGTTCGCAGGCCTGCTCGGCGTGCTCTCGATCACCGGTGAGATCCGAAGCGGAACCATCCGCCCCACGCTGCTGGCCACGCCCCGGCGCGGGCTTGTGATCGCCGCGAAAGCCGTGACCGCCCTGGCCGCGGGTTTCGTCGCCGGGGTCATCTCCGCCGGCGCGGCCGCAGGCGCGGGCAGCGCGGCTCTCGCCAGCCGGGGTCTGACCATCCAGCTCGGCGCGGGCGACTACGCCCAGCTGATCCTCGGCGGCGGCGCCGCGGCGGCGATGTGGGCGCTGATCGGCCTGGGTCTCGGCGCCGTCATACGCGCTCAGGTGCCTGCCATCGTCGCGCTCTTCGCCTGGCTGCTGTTCGTGGAGAACATAATCGGGGGAGACCTGCCCAGCGTGAACCGCTTCGCCCCCGGGGCCCTGGCGCTGGCACTGGCCGGCCAGCAGCGCACCGGAATCCTGCACACGCCGGCCGTGGCCGCGTTCCTGCTCGCCTTCTACGCGGCGCTGGCCGTTGCCGTCGGCCGGACCGCAATGACCCGCCGTGACGTCGGCTGAGGAGGATCCCGGACGAATGAATACGGCCGGCTTCCCGCATCGCGGCCCGCTGGCCCGCGCCGAGGCCGGACCACATGCGCATGCTGTCCGGCCGCCGTGGGACATCGGGCGGCCACAGCCCGCCTTCGTCACGCTCGCCCGGGCGGGCGCCTTCCGCGGGAGGGTCCTGGACGTGGGCTGCGGGACCGGTGAGCACGCGCTGCTGGCCGCCCAGCTCGGTCTCGACGTGACCGGGATCGACCTCGATGAGGCGGCCCTGCGTATTGCCGGGCGCAAGCTCGCCGAGCGCGGACTCACCGCGCGCTTGCTGCACCTCGACGCCCGCCGGCTGACCGAGCTCGACGGCGAGCTGTTCGGCACGGTGATCGACTGCGAGCTGTTCCACATCCTGGACGGCGCCGACCGTGCCGAGTACGTGCACGGCCTGGGGTCCGTCCTGCGCCCCGGAGGCCGGTACTTCATGCTCTGCTACAGCGACGCGCAGCCGGACGTGCCACACCGCGTCAGCCTCGGCGACATCCTTGCCGCGTTCACAGTCGGCTGGCGCATCGACTCGATCGAGCCCGCCACCATCGACACCAACGTCCACCCCACCGGAGTCCGCGGCTGGCTGGCCGCGCTGACCAGGACCTGCGAGGACGCGCCATGCTGACCGCCGAGGCACATGTCGAGACCACGCGCGCGAGCCGGTATCTCGTCCAATTCTGCAAGCATGCGGACTCGATGAGCCGCCACCGCGGGCACGGGATGCATCTCGGCGAAGCGCTGGCCCGCCGTGACGTGCAGGTCCATGCCGACTGGTCGGACACGCGCGGCGTCGTCACCTTCAGCCCGTGGGGCCGATGCGCGATCGCCGCCGACGAGACCTTGCTGACTCTCCGCGTCGAAGCGAACGACGAGGAGAACCTGCGACAGATCCAGGACATCATCACGCGGGACCTCGGCAGGTTCGCGCGGCGCGACGGCTTGACGGTCACCTGGCAACCGGCCTCACCCGCCTGACCGGACCAGCCGCGGTCGACCACGGAACGCCGAAGACGATCATCAGCTGTTCGCCTGGCCCGCCCTGGCGCAACACCGGCCGAGCGGCTGAGCATTCAGGCTTCCGTGCCCGCCCGGGTAGCGTGGCCAGATTTCACCTAAACCTCTTAAGTCTACAATGTCTGGGAGCCGAGGTTGTCGCGGGAGCGCTGAGGTCGGCCGCGTGAGGCACCCGGCGTTCACGAGGAGGGCGCTTGAGGTCCTGTCCGGTCAGCCGGGGGCCATGGCCGGGTTTTCGGTGCTGTTCGCGCTGACTAGATCAGCGGGTGCGAACTGCCGCTGGAGCCTCGCACGCCCGGAACTTGTCACCACTGCCCGTTCGGGAAAATCAAGAGCTCTTCATGCCGAACGGGCTGTGGTTCTTGTCCCCGCTACGGGAGTACCGCGCAACCGCAGCGAGCCCTGGCTTGTCGCCTCCCACCCGGCAGTCATGACAATTCGGTCATCCAGGCGGGCCGGGGTTGCGGCGGCCCTATGACGATCGCAGTATCTGCTACGGGAGCGAGGCACCTGCATGGCCGCATGCCAGCGGCAGATGCGCGGCGCAGGAGATCACATCACCATGATTGTCAAGCTGCCCCGGGGACGCCCAGCCGGGGACGATAGCCCGGCAGGCCAGGGCCGCGGATCGGCGGCCGGCCCTGACGGCCCGCACGACGGCCACGTCAGGCGCCCGGGGCGCGGCCTGATGTCCGGCCTGCTCGTGCTGGCGGTCGCAGTCGCGGCCGGAGTATCGGTTTATGCCCTCACCCGGCCGTCCGGCCCGGGTGCTGGTCAGGAGTTGCGGCCCAGCGGGATCCCGGCGAGCGTTTCCACGCGCCTGGCCGACCTGATGAGCCTGAGCCCGCTGCCCGCCACGCCTGCGCCCGGGTTCACTCTCACCGACCAGGCCGGGCGGACGATGGCCATGCCAGGCTTCCGCGGAAAGGTCGTGGTGCTGCAGTTCATGGACGACCACTGCACCGACATCTGCCCGATCGTCGCGCAGGAGTTCGTGGACGCATACCGTGACCTCGGGCCGCTGGCGGGCAAGGTGGTGTTCGCCGCGGTCAACGTCAACCCGCACTACCGGTCCGTGCCCGCCGTGGCGGCGTTCTCCGCGGAGCACCAGCTCAACTCCATTCCGGGCTGGCACTTCTTCACCGGATCCCTCGCGGCGCTCCGCGCCGCCTGGCACGGCTACAACATCAGCGTGGGAGCGCCGAACCCGAACGGCGACATCATCCACACCTCGGCCATCTACTTCATCGACCCCGAGGGCAGGGAGCGGTACCTCGCCTTGCCCCAGGATGAGGGGACGACAAAGCCCCGCTTCGCCTACGGCACCAACAACGAGACGGGATACGTGCCTCCCGGCCGGATGACCGACTGGGGCGTGGGCATCGCCCTGCTCGCTCGCAGCCTGGCCGGATGAGGCGTGACGCGTTCGCCCGCCGCGACCTGCCGGGCGCATGAACGCCAGGTCGCCCGGGCTTGCTTACCGTCCCGCGCGGGTCAGGCGGACGGCGTCGCCGAGGTTGGAGTTTCCTTCCAGGAAGTGAATGCCGGCGGCCTGGAACCAGTGCGGTCCGGTGTAGCGCAGGATGTACAGGCCGTTCCGGATGTCGATGACGTAGATGAGGCCGTTGCGGATGATGGGGTAGCTCCACATGGTGACCTTGTTCGGGCCGCGGTTGAGCGCCGGGTCCTCGGTGGCCACTGTGGAGAGAGGCACCGGGGAGTACCAGCCGGCCTGCTGCGGGTCGGCGGGGTTGGAGATGTCGATGGCCTGCACGCCGCCGGAGTGCCAGTCGTCGAACGCCAGGTCGGGCAGCACGGTCGGGTTGTGCGAGGAGTAGCTGGTGAACTGCTCGGTGAGCGGGTCGTCGGCGGGGCTGCCGCAGAACGCCTGCGTGTCCTGGGTGATCTTGTACTCGCCCACGATGACCGGGTGGGCCGGGTCGCGGACGTTGATCAGGTGCACCCATCCCCACGGGCAGCCGAAGGTGGGGTCGGTGAACGTCCCGTAGATCTCATCGACGGTCAGCACGTAGGGCCGCCCCGGGATGGGAACCGAGGAATGCCCCTCGGGGCAGGCCTTCAGGCAGTTGGGGAACGGGTTGCCCCAGACCGGCCGGCTGGCCGGGCTGGTGATCAGGTCGTTATTCAGCGAGATGACCTTGCCCGGCGACGTGTCGTTGACCACTGCGCTGGTGTCCAGCGCCAGCATCTCGCCGCCCTCCATCGACAGGTACGTGGTCCTGCCGTCCGCCGTGGGTGCCATCGAGTGGGTATACAGGTCGTTCTGGAAGAAGGTCTCGCTGCCGCCGTTCTCATACAGCCCGTTCCAGTTGCCCTCGGCGAGCTCGGTGACCGGACCGCCGGACGCGACCTTGCTGATGTCGACGATCATCATGTTCGGCACCGCCGGGTCGGCGGTGAGCTGCGGGGTGGAGATCCACAGCAGCGCCCGGTGCGGGCGCTGCGGGTCCTGCCACAGGTACATCTCGTGCGGCTTGACCGCGAGCCCGGCCGCCGAGGTGGGCACGTAGCTGGAGATGAACCGGGGGTGCACCGGGTCGGCCAGGCTGTAGAACGCCAGGTCGTAACGGAACTGCTGGTCGGTACCGGGCACGCAGGCGTGGATCACCGAGCTGCACCGGAAGTTCATCACGATCAGCAGCCTGGCCCGCGGCCACACCCGCAGCTCGCGGGAGGTAATGCCCGGGTTGCCCTCCAGCGGAGGCCCTATCTCGCCGACCACGTGCGGATCCGCCGGGTTGGCGATGTCCTCGACCAGCACCCCCGGATGCGGGTGCGGGCAGTTATTTCCCGGCCCGCGCGGGTCGCCCACCCCGCACGCCGACGAGCCGTCGGTCCGGTTCCCGATATAGATGAAGTGCCGGTAGATGGCCGCCGCCGCGTTCATCCCGCGGCCGAACAGGGCGTCGTGCCCGACAAGCACGAAGTTCTTCGATGTCCCGGGGGTCCCGCCGCCCGGGCCGACCGTCACGCCGCCCCTTTGCGCGCTCCCCCCGCCCGCCGCGCTTGCCGCCGGGACCGCCAGCAGGCATGCCGAAGCCGTCAGGAAAAAAAGTGCTGCACGGCACCTCATGATCGTCACCTCGCTGTGCGGGAGAGCCGTTGTCCACACGCTAGACCGCCCCGCCGAGCCAGGAAAGAGGCAAAAACATTCAGAAACGATCGTAAGAGAAAGAATCTCTATGATTCCGAACGGCCGGTGGTGACTGTGATCCGGTCACGGGCCATGGCTACATCACCTGACCGCAGCCCGCTAGGCCCCGCGCGGCCGGGAACCTTACCCAGGTGACGCTACCCGGCCGCGCGGCCCGCTCAGCGTGTTGACCACGGCGAACACGACCTTGCCCGCCAGGGCTCCAGGTCGTGATGGGGTGGCGATGAATTCGGCCGACACCAGCGGCCAGATCGTGGTCCTTGCCGTCGGCTGGCGGGCAGGAGGACGGGATGCCGTTCGGAAGCCAGCAGGCGAACGGGAACCGGATATCAGCACCCGGACCCGCAACATGCTGCTGTGCTCGCTTCGCCGCCAGGCAACTCGCCGCCGCCAACCCAGAAGACCCACGCTGACGGCGCCCGCCAAGTTTAAGTGGCGGCGAGCGCTTCGGTGGGGGAGACTCTTGCCGCGCGAATGGCGGGATAGAGGCCGGCTGCTCCGCCGATTATCAGGGTTGCTGTGATGCCCCCGGCCATGACCCAGGCGGGGATGACGGTGGGCCAGTCCTGCAGTGTTGCGTATCCCGTCGTCGCGCTGTAGCCGAGCAGTACTCCTGCGCCGCCGCCGAGGACGGACAGCAGGAGGGATTCGGTGAGGAACTGGATGCGGATGTGTCGCCGGGTGGCGCCCAGTGAGCGGCGCAGCCCGATTTCGGCGCGGCGCTCGAGCACGGAGATGACCATGGTGTTGGCGACGCCGATGCCGCCGACGAGCAGGGCGACGGCGCCGAGGCCGAGCAGCAGGCCGTTGAAGGTGGTCTTGGCGGCGGCCTGGGCGGCGAGCGCGTCGGAGGGCCGGGACACGTCGACCTCGTTGGGTTGCGCCGGGTTGGCGGTCCTGGCGAGCAGTTCGCGGACGGCTTCGACGGTGTCGGGATTGGTCCTGGTGTACACGGTGGTGATGTCGGGGTCGAGGCCGAGATAGCGTTGCGCGGCCGGCCAGCCGATGAGCGCGCCCAGGTCCAGTTCCGGCGCGAGCGAAACCGGGTGCAGGATGCCGACGACGGTGAAGTATCGCCCGCCGAGCCAGATCTGCGTGTTTGGGCTGGCGGCGGTGATGCCGAGGTGCTCGGCGGTTGTTGCCCCGAGCACGACGGCCGGGTATCGGGCGGCTGCCGCGTTGAGCCAGGTTCCGGAGGCGATGGTAGCGCCCACGGTGCCGAGCAGGCTGGTGCGCACCGCGTAGGTGCCGATGCCGCCGGATTGGGGGGCCGGGATCTTGCTGGTGCGGTACACCTTGGCGGCGGGGAGTTGCCCGATCGCGGTGACGGACTCGACCGAGCCGATCCGGCCGATCATCACCACCGACTGGTCAGGCAGCGTGGCCTTCTCCCCGAACAGGGTCTGACCCGGCGCCACGGTGAGCAGGTTCGTGCCGAGCGCAGCCAGTTGCCGGTCCAGCTTGGCACGGCTGGATGCGGAGGTCCCGACGACGGCGACCATCGCTGCGATCCCGATCGCGATCCCCAGCGCGGAGAGGGCTACCCGCAGTGGGCGGGCCCGCAGCCCGCACGCTGCTAGCCGCAGCGCGTCGGGAGGGCTCAACCGGCCGGGTTGCGGCGCCGTCACAGCCTCACCGCCGTCCGGTCATCGGCCACCCGGCCGTCCAGCATGGACACCTGACGAGACAGTTGCGACGCGACCATGTGCTCGTGGGTGATCACGACGATGGTGGTGCCCGTCTCGTTGAGATCGAGCAGCAGCCGCATCACCCCTTGTCCCGACTGGCTGTCCAGCGCGCCCGTTGGCTCGTCGGCGAGCAGCAGCGCGGGCTCGCACACGACGGCCCGCGCGATGGCGGTGCGCTGTTTTTCGCCGCCGGACAGCGCATGCGGCCGGTGGGTCAGCCGGTGTTCGAGCCCGACCCGCACCAACGCCGCTTCGGCGCGCTCCCGGCGTTCGCGCACGCGGACGCCGGCGTAGAGCAGGCCGTCGGCGACGTTGTCGACTACCGAGACGCCTGGCGCCAGGTGGAAGTGCTGGAAGACGAACCCGATCCGCGACGCTCGCAGCGCCGACAGCTGGCGATCGGACAGCTCCGCGACGTCGAAACCGTCCACGACGACCTGCCCGGCGCTCGGCCGGTCCAGCGCACCCATCACGTTGAGCATCGTCGTCTTGCCGGACCCCGAAGGGCCGGTGATCGCCACCAGCTCACCGCGGTGGATATCCAGGTCGATGCCGCGGAGCGCGGTCACCCCGCCGGGGTATTCGCGGCCAACCCCGCGCAGCGTCACGATCGCCTCGGCCGGGCCGGTCACTTCGGGACCCCCACCCTCACGCCCTCCGCGATGCCTTTACCCGTGACCTCGACCTGCCCGGCGGCGAACATTCCGGTCCTCACCGCGACGATGCGCGCCCTGTCACCGTCGACGACCTGGACACCGAAGCCGCCTTCGGGCAGTGCGAGCAGCGCGGCGACCGGCACCGCCAGTACGTCTTCGCGCTTGTTGCTGACGAAGTCGACATCGACGGGAGCGGCGTCGAGCGAACCGAGAGCCTTCTGGTCGGCGATCGTCACGGTCACCTCGGTGCTCGCGCCGGAGGCCGCCGAACTCGTGCCGTCCGGAGAGGCCGTGCCGTCTGAAGCAGTGCCCTGCGCCGTGACGGCGGTGCCGACCTGCGAGATCTTTCCTTTCACCGTCCCCCCGCCGGGAACCGTGACCGTCACTGTGCGACCGCTGACCGCGAGAGCCTGGTCGGCCATCTCGAGCTTGGCGGTGACCTGCTTCGTGGTGCCGGTGTAGCTGAGGACCGAGCCGCCACCTCCGGCCGTATCGCCACCGATGATGTCGCCGACCCGGGCCGTGTGCGCGGCGATCCGGACCTTCCCCTGCGTAAATACCACCTGACCCCGTTCGACGGTTCCAGTTCCGGGCAGACCGAGGTCGGCTTGCCAGCTGCGTACCGCAGCGGCGGTGGCCGCGGTGTAGGTGTCATCGACGGTGAATCCGGTGTAGCCCAAATCGAAGAGATTCCGCTCCAGCTGCCCGACGTCGGCACCCTTGATGCCATCCTGCAGCCTCCGGTACAGCGGCAGCGAGCCGTAGAGCACGACAACCGATCGCTCGTCGATCTTGAACAGCGGCCCGCCCCGCTTCACCGTCGAGCCGACCGGTGCGATCCACGTCAGTGTCCCGCGCTCGGCCGCGATGACCGGGGCCGGATCGCCGTAGCCGAGCGTGCCCGGTACCGTCTTGGTTTCCACCAGCGTCGTCCTGGTGACTGTCGCGGTGGCCGGAGGCAACCCGGAACCGGCTCCCGGCTCCGTGCCGCCTGATCCCCGGGCGAGCACGAATCCGGCGACCGCCCCGCCGAGGATCACCACCGCGGCACCTGTCATCAGGGGCTTGCGCCTCATTTATGCTCGCCTCCGCCCGGCAGCTTTGAGCGGCAGGCCTCAAACGCTGCACGGTACCTGGGGTCGCCTTGCTGTTCGTGGCCGGTGCCGCGCAACCGCCCCTGGGCGTCAGGGTCGGGGAAGTCGGGCAGGCCGTGGGCCCGCATGCACTGCGAGAACTGACGCGCCTGGCTCACGAAGGCCGGATCCCCGAAATTCTCGTGCTCGCCGCCTGGGGCCAGAGCGCGGCACGCCTGCTGGGCGGCACTGAACTTCGGGTTGCCCTGCTGCTCGTGGCCCACGCCCCGGAACTGCCCGTTGGGATCCGGATCGGGGAAGTCGGGCACGCCGTGGGCCCGCATGCACTGCGCGTACTTGAGCGCCTGCTCCTGGCCGGCGACAGGCACCGTCTGGTTGCCCGGCGACGAGCTGCATCCTGTCAGCAGAATGAACGCGCCGAGCAGGACAATCAGGTAGCGGGTAGGGAATGCCAACATGGGGCTAGCGAACACCTTCGGGCGTGAGAACGCCGTTAGGGAATCCCCTAACAGCGCCCTAACACTGTGACCAGGCAAGATGGTGTTATGCGGGTGCTGGTGGCAGAGGACGAGCGACTGCTGGCCGACGCTATCGCCGCCGGGCTGCGTCGGCATGCGATGGCCGTGGACGTGGCCTACGACGGCGACGCCGCGCTGGAACGGCTCGCGGTCAACGACTACGACGTCGTCGTGCTCGACCGCGATCTGCCGATCATGTCCGGCGACGAGGTGTGCGCCACGCTGGCCGGTTCCGGCGTCGGCACCCGGATCCTGATGCTCACCGCCGCCACTGCGGTCAGCCAGCGGGTCGCCGGGCTGAGTCTCGGGGCCGATGATTACCTCACCAAACCGTTTGCGTTTGCCGAGCTAGCCGCCCGCATCCAGGCATTGGGCCGGCGAACACGGCCCGCCGCGCCCCCGGTTCTGCGACGGGGTGGCATCCGCCTGGACCAGCATCGCCGCACGGTGGCCCGAGACGGCCAGCCAGTCGGCTTGTCCCGCAAGGAGTTCGCGGTCCTCGCCGAGCTGCTGCGAGCCGAGGGCGGCGTGGTCTCGGCCGAGCACCTGCTGGAGAAGGCATGGGACGAGCACGCCGATCCGTTCACCGGCGTCGTCCGGTTCGTCATTATGATGCTGCGCCGGAAGCTGGGCGACCCGCCCGTCATCGAGACCGTTCCCGGTGCGGGATACCGCATCTCATGACCGCTCCCTGGCGCTTGTGGCGTTCCACGATCCGGGTCTGGCTCACCCTGCTCTACGCCGCGGCGTTCTTCCTCGCCGGGGCGGTGCTGGTCGCAGTCATGTACATCTCCATGAGGGCGGCCCTAGACCGTCAGGTGACAGCGCGGGCCGACACCACCGAGCACGTGCCAGCATCGGCTACCACCGAACCAGGCTCGCAACAGGCTGCCCACCAGGCGCAGAAGGCGCTGCTCGCCCAGTTCGCGCGGGACCGGGACGACACCCTCAACACCTTGCTCGTTGCCTCGCTCGTTGCCCTGGGGGCCGTCGGCGTCACCGCTGGCGGATTCGGGTGGCTTCTGGCAGGACGGGCGCTGCGTCCCCTGCAGCAGATCACCGCCACCGCCCGGCGCGTCGCCGACCGCAGCCTGCACGAACGCATTGCCCTGGACGGCCCTCACGATGAGATCAAAGACCTCGCCGACACCTTCGACGCCATGCTGGAACGGCTGGACCGCTCGTTTGACAGCCAGCGGCGGTTCGTCGCCAACGCCTCCCATGAGCTGCGCACACCACTGACCATCAACCGGACGCTCATCGAAGTGGCGCTCGACGATTCCCGGGCCAATGAGGCACTCCGTCAGCTTGGCAGCACCCTGCTCGCCGTCAACCAGCGTCACGAGCGGCTCATCGACGGACTGCTCACTCTGGCCAGCAGCGAACAAGGCGTCGCCGACCCCACCCCTGCGGATCTCGCTGACATCGCACGGCACGTCAGCACCGAATCCCAGGCTGCGGCACGCGCCGCCGGCATCGAGATCCATGCCGACCTGCGGCCCGCTCCAGTCACCGGCGACCCGGTCCTGCTGGAGCGGCTCGCCCAGAACCTGGTCGACAACGCCATCCGCTACAACGTGCCCGCCCACGGGGAGATCACCATGATCACCGGCACCGCCGGTGACCGGGCGCACCTCACCGTCGAGAACACCGGACCGCCTGTCCCGCCCTACGAAGTCCCGGCCTTGTTCGAACCCTTCCGGCGCCTGCGCGCCACCGAACGCCTCGCCGACTCCGCTGCGGCGTCCTCACCAGGCCGCGGTGCCGGCCTGGGATTGTCCATCGTGCGATCCGTCGCCCACACCCACGGCGGCGACGTCCACGCCACACCCCGACAGGACGGCGGCCTGATCGTCCAGGTCCGGCTGCCCGCGCCGCCCGAAGGAACATCCCGGGCCGGGACCAGCTGAATACAGCGGAATTCGGAGAAGCAGCCATCGAATTCGGAGGTCACGCAGAGCCTCCCCGGAGGGGACATTCGTGAGCGAGACCTCTTCGACCGGAGCTCTGCGTCTAAAGGCGAACCAGCGGTATGCCGGCGTGCCCACCCGGATCCCACTTTCAGGGCCTATCCGTGCCGAGGCAGTCGCGCTCATCCTGGTCTGCCGCGTAATCCGTCATTCCCGTATCCTGCGGCGCATCGCCGACCGACTGCCAAGCCCGATAACCCTGTTCGGACGGATGACCGAACGGCTGGCGAGGGGCGTGGAAGCCAGTTCACGTGCGTGATCCGGGAGTTGGGCATACCGCTGTTGCGTGATGCCAGCGTGCCCGGCACTGCCATTACTAAGGAACTCACTCCATGCTGACGTTTTCCGCAGACCGGTCTTCCGACGCTGCCCGCGCCCGGCCTGGCCGGACTGGAACGCCGGATGAGTAGCGCCGACCCGTCGGTCGAGGCGAGCGACGAGGCTGTTGTGTGCTTTCCCGCGGTGGGCCGTCTGGCTGCCAGTCGGCGGCATCGAGTGGACAGCGGTCCGGCCAGTTGGCTCGATGCCGCCGGACCCGGAGGCGCCAATGGTGTGGGTGCGGGCTGCGACGGCCGGTGAACTAGCGGCCTGATGCGGAGGACCGACGCCCAGATAAGCCCACGAGGGGGTTAGGCGCGACGGCGAGCCGACCCGGATAGCCACCCGCCGGCCAGGGTGCCTGCCTCCGCCAGGAACTCGTCGAGGCCCGCAGCATTCAGCCGACGGCGAAGACAAGGAAGAACGGCCTCACGACCCCGGTCGCGACGAGGATGTCGGCGATCGCCAGCATCGGGACGCAGCAGGCGATCATCATCCAGCGGTGGCCGCCGTGGCCGTGCCGCTGGCCGGCACGCGCCGTCTCATCGGCGCGGGTGCCAGGGTCGTGCCGGGTGGTCATCGCGTCTCCCGAAGCGATCTCGGCTGGTAGCCGAGCTTGGCGTACAGCGGGCAGTGCCCGAGCGCGCCGGTGACCGCCCGGTCCAGGCCTGCGGCGACCAGCAGCGCTTCCAGGACGACGGCGAGCTCCGATCCCGCGCTCGCCAGCAGGACGGCGCCGGCGATGACGGCGGCCAGGCCGATCGCGATGCGGCCGGCACGCTCGGCCGGGGTGATGTTGACGGTGCGCCAGGCCGGGCGAGTAGCCGCCTGGGCGTGCGCGTGAATCATCAGGATTTGCCTGCGGTTCATGTTGTGACGGCATCCAGCCTGGCCTGCCGGGCAGCAGCCGTGCAGGGGCCGAAGGTCCCATCCCAGCCGCCCGAGGTCACTGTCCGTAGAGGGTATGCCGCGGAAACGTGGTCGCCGGGGCCGGAGGGTTACCGCAGCAGGGTTCCGCTCAGCAGCGGCATGACGGCGCCGGCGGCGACGCCGAGCGCGAGCGAGATGGCGCCGGCGGCGTAGGCGATGGCGGCGGCCCAGTGGCCTGCGGCGGGCTGCGGGTCCGGCTGGCTGGCGGGCTCGCGGAGGAAGGCGGGCGCTAGCCAGCGCAGGTAGTAGAACAGCGAGGCGATGGTGTTGGCGACGGCGAGGGCGGCGAGCCAGGTGTAGCCGCCGTCGATGGTGGCGGTGAAGATCTCGAGCTTGCCGAAGAACACGCTGGTGGGCGGGGTGCCGACCAGGCCGAGCAGGCAGATGAGCAGGACCGCGGCCAGGCCGGGGCGGCGGCGGGCCAGGCCGCGGTAGCTGGCCAGGGTGGCGGCGTGCGGCAGTTCGGTGACGACGGCGAACGCGCCGAGGTTGGTGACGGCGTAGGCGGCCAGGTAGAACAGCAGCGACCGGGCAGCGAGACCGCTGCGGGCGGCGGCGATGCCCATCAGCAGGTACCCGGCCTGGCTGATGGTGGAGTAGGCGAGCAGCCGCTTGGGCGAGGTCTGGAAGAACGCGGCGAGATTGCCCAATGTCATGGTGGCTGCGGCGAGCACGGCGGCCAGCAGCGGCCAGTTCACGGCGGCTGCGGGGATGGCCGTGGTGAGCAGCCGCAGCAGCGCGGCGAACGCGCCGATCTTGGGCACCGTGGTGATGAACGCGGCGACCGGAGGGGAGCTGCCGTCGGTGACGTCGGGGACCCAGAAGTGGCCGGGGACGGCGCCTGCCTTGAACAGCAGGCCGGCCAGCACGGCGATCAGGCCGGCGGTGACGGCGCCGTGGGGCGCCCCGGCCAGCGCGGCGCGCAGGAGGGGATAGCTGGTGGTGCGGCCCGTTCCGTAGAGCAGGGTGATCCCGGTGAGCATGAACACGCCGAGCAGCGCGCCGATCAGGTAGTACTTCATGGCCGCCTCGGTGCCGGGAGCGTCCTTGAAGAATCCGGCCAGGGCATAGCCGGGTACCGAGGCGAGCAGGTAGCCGGCGAACAGCAGCAGCAGGTCTCCGGCGCCGGCCAGCACGATGGTGCCGAGCGCGGCGAGCTGGAGGAGCACGTAGAACTCGGTCTCCCGCGGGTGGGCGGTGACCTGGCCGGCGGACAGGCACACGATGAGCAGGAGGGCGGCCAGGACGATGATGCGGACGGCGCTGGTGGCGACGTCGATGACGTAGCTGGTCCCGAAGTCGGTAGCGGCGGGCTGGGTGGCGGCCAGGGCCGCGACGGCCAGCCCGGCCAGGCATGCCGCGGCGGTCATCGCGCGGATCAGCCATTGCCGGTCGCGAGGCAGCCAGGAGCCGGCCAGCAGCCCGGCGACCGCGCTGACGGCCAGGATGATCTCGGGGGCGAGCGGGCCGAGGTTTTCGTTCACCGGGCGACCAGGTGGGTGAGGGCGCGGGCGGCCGGCTCGATGAGGTCAAGAAGGAACCTGGGCGTGATCCCGATGACGACCGCGAGGGCGAGCAGCGGCACGGTGCTGGCCGCCTCGGTGGCGGTGAGGTCCCCGAAGGCGGCCGGGGTGCCCGGCCCGCCGGGCAGGCGCAGCGGGCCGGTGAAGATCTGCTGCAGCGCGCGCAGGAACAGCGCGGCGGTGATCAAGATGCCAGCCACGGCGATCGCGGTGGCCACCGCGGCGGTGGCCAGGCTGCCGGTGAAGATCTGGAACTCGGCGATGAACCCGGACAGGCCGGGCAGGCCGAGGCTGCCGAACGCGGCGACCGCGGTGACCGCGGCGAAAACGGGCGTGCGGCCGGCCAGGCCGGAGTAGGCGTCCATCTGGTAGGTGCCGCCCCGGTCGTACAGGACGCCGGAGAGCAGGAACAGCGCCCCGGTGAGCAGGCCGTGGCTGACCATCTGGGTCACCGCCCCGGTCACCGCCAGCGACCGGGCCTGGGCCTGGCCGTGGGCGAGGATCCCGGCCGCGCCGGCCGCGAGCAGGATGTAGCCCATGTGGTTGACGCTGGTGTAGGCGATCATCCGCTTGAAGCTGGCCTGGGCGAGCGCGACCAGCGCCCCGTAGATCACCGAGATCACCCCGGCCACGACGAACACGGCCGCGTACTGGCGCCACGCGCCGGGCAGCATGGGCATCGCGATCCGGAAGAACCCGTAGGTGCCCATCTTCAGCAGCACCCCGGCCAGGATCGCCGACCCGGCCGCCGGGGCCTCGGTGTGCGCCGGCGGCAGCCAGGTGTGAAAAGGTGCCACCGGCGTCTTGACCGCCAGCCCGAGCATGACCGCCAGCAGCACCAGGCCGCCGTAGACGCCGCGGCCGGCCAGCGGGTCCGCGGCGATCAGGATCACCATGTCGAAGGTGTGAGGCCGGACGGCCAGGTACAGGCCGATGAACCCCAGCAGCAGCGCCAGCGACCCGGTGAAGGTATAAAGGAAGAACTTCAGCGCCGCCGCGCGGGCCCGCTCGCCGTGACCCCAGCCGGCGATGACGAAGTACATCCCGACGATGGACAAGTCGAAATAGACGAAGAACAAGATCAGGTCCAGGGCGGTGAACAGGCCCAGGCAGACGGCCTGCAGGAACAGGAACAGGCAGGCGTAGCTCTTCGGCCGGCGGGTCTCGCGCAGCGAGTAGACGGCGACGGCCAGGAACAGCACGGCGGTCATCGCCAGCAGCGGCAGCGACAGACCGTCCACGCCGACGTGGTAGCCGACCCCGGCGCTGGGGATCCACCGGGCGTCCTCTGTCCAGCCGAACCCCCCGTGCGGCTGGTACCCGGCCCAGGCGGCCACGACCAGGGCCAGGTCCGCCGCGCTGACGCCGGCCCACGCCCAGCCGAACACGGCGCGAGGCGCCCGGGCGGGCACGGCCAGCAGCCCGGCGGCGGCCAGCGCCGGCAGGAACACGATCGCCGAGAGCATCGGGCTACCTCACCAAGATGAAGACCAGCGTGAGCACCGCCAGCGCCACGGCGGCCTGAGCATAGTAGGTGTGCAGCTGCCCGGTCTGCGGCCGCCGGGCGAGCTGGCCGAGCCGCCGCGCCCCGGCGGCCACCCGGCGGATGAGCCCGTCGACGTCGGCGTCGTCGGCCCGCGCCGCGGCGCCCGCCAGGGCGACGGTGCCGCGCGCGATCACGCTGACCCCGCGGTCCAGGACCCGGTCATCGAAACCGGCCAGCAGCCGGGCAAAAACCAGGACGGGCCGGGCGATGAGGATCATCGCGGCCCGTTCCAGGCCCAGCCACCGCGCCAGCCAGCCCTTCACCGCCGCCGGGACCGGCACCCCGGCGCCCGCCCGCCACCAGGTCAGGACGCTGGCCGCGACCGCCAGCAGCGCCGACAGCGTGAGCTGCCACCAGGCCGACGACGGTTCGGCCGCCGCACCGAGCGCACCCCGCAGCGGCACGGCGATCACCGGCAGGGCCAGCACGCCGAGAGCCGCCGCGGGCACGGCCAGGATGATCAGCGGCGCGGCGGCCAACCGGGCCACGCGCCGGGTGCCGGGCTGCTCGGTGTCATAACCCGCGGCAACATCGGCCGGCACGGGCTGCCAGACGTACCACAGCGCCTTGATTGCGTAGACGGCGGAGACCACCGCGGCGGCCAGCCCGGTCGCATACAGGGCCGGCCCGTGACGCAGCACCGCGGCGAGCACCTCATCCTTGGTCACCCACAGCGACGCCGGCGGCAGGCCCGCCAGCGCCACCGCCCCGACGGTGAACGCCGCGCCCACCACCGGATACCGCCGTGCGGCGCCGCGCAGCGCGCCCAGCTGCTTGGTGCCGAGCGCGGTCAGCCACGCCCCGGCCGCGAGGAACAGCAGGCTCTTGACGGCGGCGTGCGCTACCAGCTGCATCACCCCGCCCGCCACGCCGCCCGCGCCGGCCGCGAGCACCATGAACCCGATCTGGGCGCAGGTCGAGGCGGCCAGCAGCTGCTTGAGGTCCTCCTGGGCGACCGCGACCAGCCCGAGCGCCAGCGCCGTGACCGCCCCGGTCCAGGCAGCCACCGGGCCGCCCCAGCCGGAGGCGGCCAGCAGCGGCTCGGTGCGCAGCAGCAGGTAGGCGCCGGCCGCGACCATGGTGGCCGAATGCAGCAGCGCTGAGACCGGGCTCGGGCCTTCCATCGCCCGGGACAGCCAGAACGAGAACGGCAGCTGCGCCGACTTGCCGAAGGCGGCGGCCACCACCCCGGCCGTGACCACGCCCAGCCACGGGGCCGGCGCGGCCGCCAGGCGGCCCAGCGCCAGCCCCGGGACGCCGCCCGCCATGGCGGCCCCGGCCGCGATGTACAGGCCGAGATCGCCGGCCCGGGTAGTCAGGAACGCGATGTTCGCCGCGGTGACCCGCCGCGGCTGGCGCCACCAGTAGCCGATCAGCGCGTAGCTCGCCGCGCCCATCACCTCCCAGCCCATCAGCAGCAGCGCCAGCGTCGCCGCGGTGACGGTCAGGAGCATCGCGCCGGCGAAGATCAGCATCAGCCCGAAGAACCGACCCCGGTTCTCCCCGGGCCCGGACTCGCCCGCCGCGAAGACCAGCACGGCCAGCGTGACGGCGGCGACCGTGACCACCATGACGGCGGACAGGCCGTCCACCCGCACCGTGGCCGGGATCCCGGCGAACAGCGGCGCGGACGCCACCGGCCGGACCGCGGCGGCCGCGCACGCCAGCACCAGGGTCACCGCGGCAGCCGCAGCCCCA
>WNFY01001546.1_pt1 | contig 21718 bp, 17 predicted proteins | sample 5400091 | NCBI WGS metagenome assembly WNFY01 (sample SAMN13153364, study PRJNA577476) | soil metagenome | isolation source: 60 cm soil or saprolite under grassland replicate 1 | place: USA:California | collected 2016-06-15
CAAGGATGCGGCGCAGCGCCAGATACACAAACGACCAGACCACCAGCACCTCCAACGGGACGACAGCATGGGACGGCGCACCATAGCCCTGCTATCACACCTCCGCTGAACCCAAGGAACTGACTTCTGGCACCCCACGGGCAGCCTGTGGCAGAAGTAGGTTGACGCCGGGGACGGAACGTTCACCCCGCGCGGGAACCGCGGACGCGTCCGCTGGGAGGGTGCGGTGGCGGCGACGTCCTCTCCGCGTTTGCACACCACGCTGCGGGAGGCCTTGTGCCCCCCGCAGCGTGGTGTGCTCAGCGGGCGACGAGCGCCGCCGGTTGGTCTTTGAGTTCGCCGAGGTCGACGTCGGGTTTGCGGGCCAGGCTGCTTGGCCACCAGATCCAGCGGCCGACATCGAGGTTGAGCGCGGTGACCAGCACCGAGCGGACCACGAAGGTGTCCAGCAGCACCCCGAAGGCCACCGCGAAGCCCAGCTCGGTGACAAACACCAGCGGCAGCGTGCCCAGGGCAGCAAACGTGCCCGCCAGCACCAGCCCCGCGGAGGTAATCACCCCACCGGTGGCGGCCAGGCCGAGCAGCGCGCCGTGCCGCGTGCCGTGGTGCCTGGCCTCCTCGTGGATCCTGGTCATCAGGAAGATGTTGTAGTCCACCCCCAGCGCGACCAGGAACACAAACACCCACAGCGGCAACGACGGGTCGGCGCCGGCGAACTTGAACAGGTGGTCGAAGGCCTGGGCGCTGACGCCAAGCGCCGCCGCAAACGACAGCACGACCGTGGCGATCAGCAGCAGCGGGGCCACCAGGGCGCGCAGCACCACGGCCAGGATGCCCAGCACCACCACCAGCACGATTGGCACGACCAGGTTGCGGTCATGCCGGGAGGCGTTCTGGATGTCAAGGTTGACCGCGCTGCCGCCGCCGACCTTGGCGTCCGCCCCCTGGATCGCGTGCACCCTGGAGCGCAGCCGCTCGATGGTGGCGAACGAGGCCGGGCTGTCCGAGCTGCTGGTCAGCGTCCCCTCAAGGTAGGCCAGGCCGTCCTTGACCACCGGGGGGGTCACCGCTGTGACTCCTGGGGTGCCGGCCACCGCCGACCGCAACGCCGGCGCCGCGCTGGCGTTGCCGACGACCTGGACCGGGTCGCCGGCGCCGGCCGGGAAGTGACGGGCGAGCACCTCCTCCCCCGTGACCGCTTCGGGCTTGGTCCGGAAACCGTCCTTGCTCTGCAGACCGTTGGCCTTCAGCCCCGTCAGCCCGAGTGCCATCGCTCCCAGCACGACCGCCGTCACCATCCAGGCGACCCGCGGCCGGCGGGCCAAGCGGGCGCCGATCCGCGCCCACAGGCCCCGCTCGGTCGGCTCGGCCGACCCGAGCGTCGGCCGCAGGGGCCAGAACAGCCAGCGTCCGAAGATGACCAGCAACGCCGGCAGCAGGGTCAGCATCGCGCACAGCCCCACCGCCACGCCGATCGCCATCACCGGACCCAGGCTCTTGGTCGAGTTCAGCTCGGCGACCAGCAGGCACAGCAGGCTCAGGATCACCGTGGACCCGCTGGCGAGGATCGCCGGGCCGGCGCGGCGCAGCGCCACGGCCATCGCCTCATGCCGGTCGGCGTGGCGACGCAACTCCTCCCGATAGCGGGCCACCAGCAGCAACGCGTAGTCGGTGCCGGCGCCAAACACCAGCACCGTCAGGATGAAGGCGCTCTGGCCGTTGACGGTCAGCCCGGCGTGGCGGGCGAGCAGGTAGATCACCGCCTGCGCGGCAATCAGGGCGACGAACACGCACGCCACCGGCAGGATCCACAGCACCGGGCTGCGGTAGGTGAACAGCAGAATCACGATGACGATCAGTGCGGTAATGTACAGCAGGGTGGAGTCGAACCCGGTGAACACGTCGCTGAACGCGGCCCCGTAGCCGGCCGGGCCGGTCACGTAGACGGCGAGCCCACCAGCATTGTCCCTGGCGATGGCGCGCAGGTCGCCGACCACCGAGGGCAGCGTGGTCCAACCTGTGTCCCCGACCTTGATCGGCACGATGACCTCGAGCGCGTGGCCATCCCGGGCGGGGATCGGGCCGATGACCTTGCCGTTGACGGACCTGACGCCGGCGAAGCGACGGACGTCGGTGGCCACCTTGGCCCGGTCGGCCGCGGTGGCAGCGCCGGCACGCTCGTAGACCACCACGGCGGGAAAGGTGTCGCTGGGCACAAACCGCTTGGCCAGCGCGACGACCTGGGTGGACTCGGCGTTCTTGGGCAGCCAGGCGGAGGCGTCGTTTTTCTGGGCGCTGTTGAGCTTGCCGGCAAGCGGCTGCGCCAACGCAACCACCAGCAGCCAGAAGACCAAGACAAGCCACTTGGTCCAGCGCCCACACGGAAAGGCCGCAAGCTTTTGCGTTGCGCCCATCCTGCCTCCGGGGTTCAGTCCAGATTCGCCGCCGGCAACCGAGCGCCTGGCGGTCTTCCGAAAATTAGCCAATATGCTCATTGTTGGTTTCTCCCACTTGTGCCTTGTCGTCCACCTTCCCGAACTGCACCTCTTCTGCGCCGCACGGGCTGCGGAGCCCGCCCCTCGAGCGGTGAACGATCTGTCGAGCACCAAACGGTTTACGTCGTCGACGCCCTCCTCACGCGTGGCCGGTCATGCGCGGGCCCCAGTCGTTCGGGTCAGCCTGCGGCGCTGTCGGCGGTGGCGGCGGGCGATCCGTGTGCGTCGGTCGGCCTCGTCCTCTTCGAGCAACCAGGCGACTGGCTGCCTGGCGCGCCCCTGAGCCGAGTCAGGATCTAGGAGATATACGGATCTGCCCTTGTGGGGCGTGGTGGTCATGACGCCTCCTTGTTGGTCAGATGACGATCCAGCCAGCCGGTGACCGCGGCGTCGACCCATGTGGCGTCGGGAGTCTGTGGTGCCGGGTCCAGGCCAGGCTCCTCAGGCAGCGCGTATCCCATTTCCGGCGCGACCAGCAGTCCCACCCGACCGGGGTCGTGGTAGTGGTCAGCGAGCGTGTGCCACAGTTCCTCGACCGGTTTGCGGACGCTGGCGTCGTCATGGATACCGGTCTGCAGCAGGACCGCCGGCTGCGGGTTCCGCCCGGCGATCTGATGGGCCCGGGCGACGAAGTCCAGCCGCTCGGCCACTGCCCGGGCCGCCCCGGTCCATTGGTGGTACAGGTTGTGTCGTTGCTGGTTAGCCGCTACCAGCCGCTCGAGCTGGACCGCCGGGCGGACCAGGGCCGCCGCCTGAACCGGCATCTCGCCCTCGGCCAGCACCAGCAGCGCGACGGTGGCACCTGCCTCCTCGCCGAGTAGCCCGATCGGTCCGTCGTTCAGCTTCAGCTGAACGCGCAGCGCTGCGACCACGGCCGGGAACTCGGCGAAGGCCTGCTCGACCATTGGGCCGACCAGCTTCAGCACGAAGTCGTCGGCGCCGAGGCGCGGGGGCTGTTGCAGGCCAGCGGCGGGCGTGCGGGTGCCCGCCCTCGGCAGGCCCAGGTACACCCGCCAGGCCCGCAGTCGCGCCAGTGGCAGCGCCGCGGCCATCGCCTGCTGGCTGCGCGGCGGGTCCAGCCCGGGCCAGGCCACCACCAGCGGTGCCCAGCGCCGGCCGCGGGTGGGCGGCAGTGCCGCGTACGGTACACCGGCCGCTACCCCGACCAGCGGGACGGGTGCGGGGATGCCGCTGTGGTGTGTGCGTTCCATGCGCCAAGGACACCGCGACCACACCCGCCACGTCCAACAGCTGTTGGGGGCCGGGTTGACAACCGGTGGTTGTTGGCCAAGCTCAGCGCATGGAGCTGGACCTGACCCAGGTGCGGGCGTTCGTCGAGGTCGCCGAGCAGCGGCACTTTGGCCGCGCCGCCGCGCGGCTGTTCCTCACCCAGCAGGCGCTGTCCAAGCGCATCCAGCGGCTGGAGCACACCCTGGGTGAGCGGCTGTTGGTCCGCGGCAGCGGTGGGGTGGAGCTGACCGAGGCCGGCCAGCGCTTGCTGCCGCATGCCAAAGCGCTGCTGGCCGCCGCCGATGCCACCGCAAAGGTGGCCCGGCCCGGATCCTGGCCGCTGCGCCTGGACGTCTGGGGGCAGGTGCAAGCCCCGCTGCGCATCGTCGGCCGCCTGCTGGACCAGGACCCGGAATTGGCCGTCGAGCTGAGCATGCGCCGCAGCCTCGGTGCCGCCCTTGAGGCGCTCGGGCGCGACGAGGTGAACGCCTGCTTTGGCCGCGTCCACGACCTGGAGCGTCCCTGGCCAGGTGGGCTGGCCCACCGACCGGTGGTCCTGGAGCGCCTCGCGGTGGCCGTCAGCGCCGACCATCCGCTGGCAGACGCCGCTCTGCTGCGCCCGGCCGATCTCCGCGAGGCTGGCTTGTGGTTCCCCGCCAGCGGCAGCCCGTCCGAGCTACTGGGCGCGTACCGGCGGGTCGCCGACCACCTCCGCATTCCCCTGGACACGGACGGCCACAACCTGGGGCTGGAGCACACCATCGACCAACTCCGCCGTCCCCCGTACCGGTTCATCCTCTTCGGCGCCGACTGGGCCATCCCTGATCGCGCGGGCATCCGGCTGATCCCCCTGGATCCCACACCGTGCTATCTGTGGTCGCTGGTCTGGCGCGAGGGGGACCGCCATCCGCTCCTCGGGCGGCTGCGCCAGCGCGCGATCGAGACCGGCCGCACGGAGGGGTGGCTCGCCTACCACGCCGAGCGCGACTGGTTGCCAGAACACGACCTCGCCGGACTGCGCCGCCACCAGTAGGGAAGGCCGCCTCGGCGATACTGGGGACGTCCATGCCTTGACCGCTGAGCATCCCATCTGCCCGCGCTGCCAGGTGACTGCGGTTCGAGCCCGGGCGGACCTGGCAGTCGGGACAGAGTGCCGTCAAGACCCTTGCGGTCGTTGTCAGCATCTCGGCGCGACCTCCGACAGCGCGGAGCCCCCGTCCTTGGTTATGAGCTGCGACATGCGGCCGCAGTTCCCTGATGGGTCTGACCTCCCATTACGGCCTCGCCGAGGCTTTGCGGGCAGCGGGATCTCCGTGGTGAGGCGCACGACCTGCGGTTGCATCTCTGGGCGGTGCCGTGCCGCCGGAGCGAACCTGCAACCTCTTCGATCCCCCTATAGGCAGCTCTGCCGCTGTCAAGCGATTGTCAGAGTCTTGTCGAGGATCTCCTCAACGAAGGGTGACAACGCGCATGGGACGCTTGACAGCGCGCTCCAGCGGCACGGTGACGGAGGTGGCGTCCGCTATCGCCGTTGCTCACAGCGCCAGCGTCCCGGTCAGCCGTGGGTATGCCAAAGGTTGGTGTCGCACCTCTGGCACGTACAGTACGCCTACGCATGTCGGGTTCGGCCGTGATCAGCACGATCCGGTCGGCCGGCTGGTAAAGGCCGCTGATCCCCATCTCCTGGTGGAACACCGCGCGCTGCTGGGGGTCGGCCAGGTCCAGCCCGGCAGCCAGGCCCCCCAGCTCCTCCAGCAGCGCCCGCACCAGGCCCGGGTCGACCTGCTGTTGCTGGCTGGCGCTGGCGGCGCGGAGCTGGTCGAGGGTGTGCTGGGCGTGGCGTTGCTGCTGGATGGTCTCGGCGATCCACTGGTTGATGACCTCGGGGTCGCCGCCGGCCTCCAGCGCCGCCCGATGGCGGGCGAGCTTGCGCTGACAGTCGGCCAGGGCCAGTTGGGCGGCCCGCAGCCCCGCATCGGCGCCATCCCTGGGTTGGGTGTGGGCGGCGGACAGCCGACGGCAGGTCGCCTGGATGTTGGCCGGGCTGACCAGCCGGGCGAGCCACGTGTCCAGCTTGGGAGCAGGTCGGTCTCGCGGAGGTAGACGTTGACCGGATGGGCAAAGCCGGTGCTGTGGGCGTATTCGGTGGGGTAGCGGCAGCGGTAGTAGGCCTCCCCTCTGACCTACTGGCCCTGTAGGCGCCGCTGGCACAGCCCACAGGTCAGCCGGCCCCGCAGCGCGTACGGCCGGGGTGAGCTGGTGGCGGTGCGGGGCTTCCTGGGGAGCGGGCCAGGGGCGGGCTGTACGCCGAGGGTGTCATCGCCGCGCCGTTCGAGAGGGTCTGGGCGGCGGTCGGCGACCTGGAAGGCGAGCTGCCTCACTACCTGCCCGACGTGCGCTGGCTACGGGTCACCGCCACCACCGGCGAGCGGCTGGAGGCCTATGCCCGCGGCCGGCTGGACCTGCGCCCGCTTCGACGGGGTGCGGCGGCCGGGCTGGTGCGTGCTGCAAAGCCGCTTCCTCATTGGCGGGATCGCCGCCGTGCCGGACGGCCAAGCCAGCAGGGTCACGTTCCTGGGCAGCTTCCGCGTGCCCGGGCTGCGGGTCCTGCGGCCGCTGCTGACCCCGCTGGAGCGCCGCGTCGGCAGGATGGTGCTGCGACGCCTGGAGGCACGGGTCCACGCGTGACTCAGGCCTGAGGCCGGCGCGGTCGGCCCGGTGGTTTCAGTGGTTGTGGCTGTGGTTGTAGCCGCCATCGGCAGCGCCGGGCTGCTGGCCTGGTTCCACGACCACGAACTGGCCCATCATTCCCTGGTCTTCGTGGAAGAGCAGGTGGCAGTGGTACATGTACGGGTGGTCGGGATCGGCGTAGTCGGCGAACCGCATGATGATCCGGACCGGGACCCGCGGCGGCAGGTAGACGGCGTCCTTCCAGCCGGCCAGTGGCGGTGACGGGGCCGCGCCGCCGATGCTGAGGATCTGGAACTGCACGTCGTGGACGTGGAAGCTGTGCGGCTGCGTGTGCTGGTTGGTCACCTCCCAGATCTCGGTGGTGTCCTTGGTGACCACCTCGTCGATCCGGCGCATGTCCATCTTCTTGCCGTTGATCTGCCGCCCGGCGAGTCGGAACTGCCGGGTGGTGGCCGCCCTGGCGGGTTCCAGGCGGGGGACCGGTACCAGCCGCTCCGGCGGCGGCGCGGAACGGGCCAGCGTCGAGGCGGCGCGCAACTGCAGCACGTCGAAGGCGTCTTGGCCGCCGGCGATGCTGGTCATCTGGCGGCTGGTCCCCAGCGTGGGCGGAAACGACCGCAGGACCGCCTGTTCGCCTGGCTTGATGGTCACCACGATCTCGGCTCGCTCGCCGGGGGATAGCTGGATGCGGTCGGTCTGGTAGGCGGCTGGCAGCAGTCCTCCGTCGCTGGCGATGAGCGCGAAGCGGCGGTCATCGGCCAGGCCGAAGTTGTAGACCCGGGCGCTAGAGGCGTTGAGCAGCCGCAGCCGGACGTGCTGGGTGGTGAGCTTCAGGTACGGGCCGAGGGTGCCGTTGACCAGCAGGGTGTCACCGAGCAGGCCGGTCGCCAGATGCTCCCCCTCGGCGAGCCGGCCGTCACCGCCAAAGCGCTTGTCCTGCACGACGACGGGGATGTCGTCGATGCCGTAGCGGCGGGGAAGCGCCAGCGCGGCCTCCTGGTCGTCGTCGAGGATGAACATGCCCGCAAGCCCGCGGTAGACGTGCCGCTCGGTCTGGCCGTGCGGGTGGGGGTGGTACCACAGCGTGGCCGCCGGCTGGTCGATTCGCCAGCTCGGCGACCAGGTCTGGCCGGGTGCGATCGGCTGGTGGGGTCCGCCGTCGGCGCTGGCCGGCAGGTGCATGCCGTGCCAGTGCAGGGTGGTCGTCTCGGGTAGCGTGTTGTGGACGTTGACAAGGACCTGTTCGCCGCGCCTGGCGCGCAGGGTCGGTCCCAGGTAGTCGCCGTTGAGCCCCCAGGTCGGGGTGGTCCGGCCGGCGAGGAACTGGCGCCGGCCGGTCTGGGCCGTCAGGTCGAAGACGCGGCGGCCCTGGCCATCGTGGGACGAGGGGGCCAGCGGCGGGATGGCCAGCGGCCGGTCGAAGGCGACCCTGCCGACCGTGTCGACCTGGTCGCCCCCGGCGCTGCCCGGCAGTTGACCAGGGCCACAGCCCGATGCCGCGAGTGGGGCCAGGCCGATGCCTCCGAGCAGCCATAACATGCTTCTGCGGCTCAACGTCATGACGTGTTCCCTCCCGTTGTCGATCGTCCGGGAGATGGGCTCCGGCCGTCGCGGAGGGTTGGGTCTGGCTGTGGCGGGTCGTTCGGCCGGGGTGCGCCGGTCATCAGCGTGGCCCTGGGGAGCCTGCGGCCGGTGAGGGGGCCGTGAGGATGGCCGGCTACCGCCGCCTGGCCGGCGCCTGGCTGGCGGGTGAGCTGGTCGAGGTCGGCGTCGAGGTCCTCGGTGGTCTCGACGTGGATGGCCGGCAGGATGCGGTCCAGCCACTTGGGGAGCCACCAGTTGCGGTCGCCCAGCAGCTCCATGGTGGCCGGCACCAGGACCATGCGGACGACGGTGGCGTCCACCAGCACCGCGGCGGCCAGGCCGAGCCCGAACAGCTTGATGGACCGGTCGACGCCGAGCACGAAGCCGCTGAAGACGACCACCATGATGGCGGCCGCGGCGGTGATCACACGGGCGGTGGCTGCCAGTCCGTTGGCCACGGCCGCGGCGTTGTCGCCGGCGCGGTCGTAGTCCTCGCGGATACGCGACAGCAGGAAGACCTCGTAGTCCATGGACAGGCCGAACAGCACGGCGAACAGCATCATCGGCGCCCAGGCCTCGATGGGGCCTTCTTTTCCGACGCCGATCAGGCCGGCACCCCAGCCCCACTGGAACACCGCGACGGTCACCCCGTAGGCGGCCCCGATCGACAGCAGGTTCATGACCACGGCCTTGAGCGGCACCAGGACACTGCGGAACACCGCCATCAGCAGCAGGAAGGACAGCACCAGGACCGTCCCGACGAACCAGGGCAGGCGCTCGGCGGTGTAGTCGGCGAAGTCCAGCCCGCCGGCAGTCAGGCCGCCGACTTTCACCGACACCTCGGTGCGGTCGGTGATGGTCGGGACGACGTCGTCTCGCAGCCGGTGGACCAGGTCGCTGGTCGCCTGGTCCTGCGGTGCCGAGGTGGGGAAGACCTGGAGGACGGCGGCGTCGCCGGCCTGGTTGGCCAGTGGCTGGGAGGTCAGGGCGACCCCTGGTGTGCTCCGCAGCGCCGCGGTGAGCCGGTCGAGGGTCGCGTTGTCAGCCGCACCGGCAGGGGTCTCCGCTATCACCAGCAACGGCCCGTTGAACCCAGGCCCGAACCCGTCGGCGAGCAGATCGTAGGCGCGCCTGGTGGTGTCGCTGGTCTGGCGGTTGCCGGCATCACCGAATCCCAACCGCATGCTGAAGACCGGCAGGGCAAGCGCCACCAGGACCACGGCGCCGATCAGCAAGGCCGGCCAGGGGCGGCGCTGGATGAGCCGGCTCCAGCGGTACCAGAACGACTGGTGGTCGCCGCCCTGGTTGCGGCGGCGGTGCGGAAGACCCAGGCGGTCGATGTTGTGGCCGACGAAGCCAAGGATGGCCGGCAACAAGGTGAGGGCGGCCAGCATGGTCATCAGCACGCCCAGCGAGATGCCCACCGCCAGCCCGCGGATCATGTCCAGGCCGACGGTGAACAGGCCCAGGACGGCGATGATCACCGTGGTGCCCGCGAACAGCACGGCGCGTCCAGCCGTGTCGATGGCCCGGACGGTGGCACGCTCCGGGGACATCCCGCTGTGCAGCGCCTCCCGGTAGCGGGTGACGATGAACAGGGCGTAGTCGATGCCCACGCCGATGCCGATCATCAGCACGGCCTGGTCGGAGAAGCTCGGCATGTGGATGAAGTTGACGGTCAGGCCGACCAGGGACACGCCGGTGCCGATGCCAAACAAGGCGGTCAACAGCGGCAGGCCCATCGCCAGGACCGACCCGAACGCGATCAGTAGGATGACCATCGCGGCCAGGAAGCCGGCCCCCTCGCTGCCGGAGTCGGACTGCTCCGCGAAGGTGTCGCCGCCCAGCTCCACCCTGAGGCCAGACACGTGGACCTGGTCGACCAGCTCGCGGGCGGTCTGCCCCGTCTGCTGATATGCCTTCTGATCGCGGTCGCCCAGGTTGACCTGGGCATAGGCGATCGTCGGGTCGCGCGTCGAGATCTGGCGGCTGCCCTGTGGGGTGTATGGGCTCACCACCTGGCTGTTGGAGATGTCGGCTTCGAACCTGGCGAACAACCGGTTCATCGCCTGCTCGACAGCCGGGTCATCGACGCCCTGGTCGGCCTTGAAGACAATCTGGCCACCGAACCCGGCTTGGGTCTGGAACCCGTGCGATGCGAGGAGATCGGTCGCCTGCTGGCTCTCAGAACCGGGCAACGAGAACTCGTCGAGAAACTCGCCGCCCGCCGACGCGTTTGAGCGCGACAAGACCAAGGACAAGCCCGATCCAGGCGACCACAACGCGGCGGCGCCGGCGATACATGGTGTGGGCAAGACGCTGAAGCACGGTGGAACCTCCAATGGACAGACCGGCTGCATGTCAGCCGGCAACGGCAACGCTACGGAGCAGGCCAGGAGCTGTCGTCCGACCGCCGGTGGCGTCTGCCTGCACCAATGGGGCCAGGCGCGAGGCGGCTGGCTACTTCGCTGGGACGAGGCCCCTACCCCAGCGGATCGATGACAGCCACGGCGGGGTGACCGACGGTCTTGGTGTGAGCAGCTGAGCGCTGGTCAGCGGTGCTGGTCAGGTCTCAGTAGGGCAGGAGCCGGCCGGACGGGGTGCGGCGGTCGACCGGGTGGTCCGGTCGCCGCGGGCTGCTGCCGTCTGGCGACCCGGAGCCGCTGGCGGCGTGGCGGTCGGGGCCCACGCCGTGTCGTTGGAACCGGCTGCGTCACGTTGCTTCGTCTCCTCGTCCATCGGGTCGATGCGGCGCACCTCGAGGAACTCCAGACCCAGATCGCGGACCTTGGCGAGCAGACCGTGCAGGGCCGCCTGGTCGGTGATCGGCTCGGCGATGCTGGTCTCGCCGTGTTCGTCGCTGGTCAGGCGCAACCCTGCAAACCAGGCTGACCAGCCGCTGCCGAGAACGCCCCTGACGCGGATCTGGTAGTGCACCGGCGGCTCCGTCGTGGATCACCTCCAAGGTGGTCTTCCGTCCTCTGCCTGGCGGTCGGCGCTGCAGGTGGTTGTTCGTGCGACGGCACGCTACGGCCCGCGCCTGGATGGGGGCATCGCCCGAAGGTGGGAAGGGGGGTGGGATCTTCACGCGCCGGGCGCCATCGGGCGGGATACCACTCCCGGCTCCCACCGCTGAGACTGAACGAGGGCGCTCCGGCGTGCTTGCCCCGCTGTCCCGTAGAATGGAAGGGTCTGCCCAGGATCTGTGTGTGGTTGGACGGACCCAGCCGGTGTGTGACCCATGGCAAAGCCGCCCTCGATGAGCCCGCCGGCGGCCATCGTCGCTCAGCGGGATGCGCTGCTGGCCACCAAGCTGCACGTGCCGCGCCCGCGGGCGGGGTTCGTCCCCCGGCCGCGGCTGCTGGAGCGACTAACCGAGGGGATAGCACGCGAGCTGGTGCTGGTCTGCACGCCGGCGGGCTTCGGCAAGACCGTGCTGCTGGGCGACTGGGCTCGAGGTGGCCGGCGGCCGGTGGCCTGGCTGTCGCTGGACGAGGCCGACAACGATCCGGCGCGGTTCTGGCGGCACGTCGCCGCCGCGCTGGACCGGGTGCGCCCCGGGGTCGCCGATCGGGTGGGCGCGCTGCTGGGGGGCCCGTTGCCCGCCTCGTTCGAGGCGGTGGCGACCACGCTGGTCAACGAGCTGGGCGGCGTGGCCGAAGAGAGTGTGCTGGTGCTGGACGACTACCACCTGATCCAGGCGGCGCCGGTGCACGCCTCGGTCGGGTTCCTGCTGGAGCACCTGCCGGCCTGCCTGCGCCTGGTGGTGGCCAGCCGAGCCGACCCGCCCCTGCCGCTGGCGCGGCTGCGGGCCCGCGGGCAGCTTGCCGAGCTGCGTGCCGGCGACCTGCGCTTCACGTCCGAGGAGGCCGTCCAACTGCTGCGGGAGGCGGTCGGACCCGACCTGCCCGAGGGGGCTGTGCTGGCGCTGGCGGCCCGCACCGAAGGGTGGGCGGCCGGGCTGCAGCTTGCCGGGCTGTCGCTGCGGGGCCACGCCGACCCGGCCGGCTTTGTGGCGACCTTCTCCGGCAGCCACCGCTTTGTGCTGGACTACCTGGCCGAGGAGGTGCTGGACCGCCAGCCCGAGCCGCTGCGGGCGTTTCTGCTGGAAACTGCGGTGCTGGAGCGGCTCTCGGGGGGCCTATGCGATGCGGTCACCGGCCGAACCGACAGCCAGGAGTTGCTGGAGCAGGTGGAGCGGGCCAACCTGTTCCTGGTGCCGCTGGACGAGGTGCGCGGCTGGTGGCGCTACCACCAGCTGTTCGCCGACCTGCTGCGCGCCCGCCTGGCACGGGAGCGCCCGGACCGGTTGCCCAGGCTGCACCAGGCGGCAGCCGCCTGGTCCGAGCGGCACGGGCTCGTCGACGACGCCATCCGGCATGCCCTGGCCGCCGGCGACGCCGTCTGGGCCGCCCGCCTGCTCGAACAGCACTTCGACGCGCTGCTGCGGCGCAGCGAGGACGCGACCCTACAGCAGTGGCTTTCCGGCTTGCCCGCGGAGCTGGTCCGCTCCCGGCCGCGGCTGTGCCTGGCCCAGGCCCTCTGGGCGCTGATCGGCTGCCGCCTGGAGGCGCTGGAGCCGCTGCTGGACGATGCCGAGCGGGCGCTCGCGAGCGCCGCCGAGGAGCCCTATGAACCGTCTGTCGGCCGGGCCGCCAGCCTGGTCGCCAACGTGCCAGCGGCGACCGCGTCGCTGCGCGCCGGCGCCGCCCGGATGCGCGGCGACGCCGACCGCACCACTGCTTTCGGCCAGCAGGCGCTGGCGCGGCTGACCGAGGACGACCGGACGCTGCGCGCCCTGGTCGAGTGGTATCTGACCGTGGCCGACTGGCTACGCGGGCGGCTGGTGCAGGCCGAAGACGCCCTGGCCGGCCTGGTCGCCAAGCAGCGGGCGGCCGGTGAGCGCTACTTCGCCCTGCGCTGCTACGACCTGGGCCAGGTGCAGCGCGCCCGCGGCCGCCTGAGCGCGGCGCTGCGCACCTACCGGGACGCGTTGGAGATCACCAGCGAGGCCGGCCGTCAACTGCCGCCGGCGGGCATGGCCCTGGTGGGCATGGCCGGGGTGCTGTACGAGCGCGGCGAGCTGGACGCGGCGCACCGCTTCGCCACCGAAGGCGTCGGGTTGTGCCGGCAGCTCGCCTACCCCTTGCCCCGGCTGGCAGGCCTGGCCACCCTGGCCTGGATCCGGCAGGCCAAGGGCGACCCGGCGGGCGCTCTGGACGCCATCGGCGAGGCCGAGCGGGTCGAGTTGAGCCCCACCGTGGTCGCCCTGCTCAACCCCGTCCCGGCGCAACGGGCGCGGCTACTGCTGGCCCAGGGCGAGATCGCCGAGGCCGTCCGCTGGGCCCAGGCGCGTGGCCTCGACCCCCGCGACCCGCCCAGCTACCCTCGCGAACGCGACTACCTGGTGCTGGTCCGCGTGCTGCTCGCCTCCGGCGCACCCCACCGTGCGCTCCCCTTGCTAGAGCGGCTGCACACCCTGGCCGTCGCCCAAGGGCGGACGGGCAGCAGCATTGAGGTGCGGGCGCTGCAGGCGCTCGCCCTTGCGGCTGCAGGCGACGAGACCGGCGCGCTAGCCGCGCTCGCCGAGGCGCTCGTCGCCGCCGCACCCGAAGGCTATCTGCGGGTGTTCGTCGATGAGGACGCCCCGATGGCGGCGCTGCTCGGCACGCTCAGGACGACTGCGTCGGCGCGGGCTGCGGCCGGCGGCGTCCCGCCGGACTACCTCGCCACGCTCGTGGACGCGTTCGCGGGGGACGGCGCGTCCAGCGATCAGCGGCGCGGGCGCGCGGCCGCCGCGCCGCCGGGGCCAGGCGTGCCGCTGAGCGCTCGTGAGCTGGAGGTGCTGGGGCTGCTGGCCGCCGGCAAGACGAACCCGGCGATCGCCGAGGAGCTGGTGATCACGCTGGATACCGTCAAGCGGCACGTGACGCACATCCTCGACAAGCTCGGCGCGGCCAACCGCACCCAGGCGGTGACCCGGGCACGGGAGCTCGAACTGCTGCGGTAGACCGCGCCACACGCCAAGACACCTCGGCCTCCGGCGCCTGTGCCCAGCAATTCGGCGTCACTCGTCCTGGGCCGGGAACAGCCACGCCAGCGCGCCAAGGCTCTTGTCGACGTACTTGCCCTGGCCGGCCTCGATGCCATACGCCAGGTCCTCCAAGAGGCCGCACCTGGCGTAGAAGACGGCGCGTTCACGGAGCGTCACAGGGTCGTTGACGCCGGTTCGGTAACTGCCGATGGCGACGTCGAGAGCGGCCGGGCCGAGGTCGCGGTACAGCAGGCCGAAGTCGCAGGCCGGGTCGACGATGGCCGCATCGCTCCAGTCGATGACGCCGGTGACCGTCAAGGCGACCGGGTCGACCAGCACGTGCTCGATCCCCAGATCATTGTGCGAGAACGAGCGCGTGTACCTCGCCACCGGTGGCGGGGCTTCCAGGAACGCCTCCACGGCTCGGCGGTGCGCCACCGGTACCCTGCTGGCGACCGCGGCATAGGTCTCCGCGGCCTCCTGTCGCCACTCGGCCAGCGGCCGATCGTCGGTACCGACCAGCCTGGTCATCCGATCGACCGGGACGGCGTGCAGCGCGGTGAGCAGCTCGCCGAGCCTGGCGGCGATGGAGCTGGCCTGGGCCGCCCGCTGCGGCTCCGGCACGTCCAGGAGGGGGAGGCCTGGGAGCTTGCGGTAGGCCAGGCAACCCCCGTCCGGGACCATGAAGCTCGGTTCGGGAACGGGCAGCGGCGAGATGGCCGCGACGGCGGCAAGCAGGCGAGCCTCCCGACGCACGCGCGCAGCCCGGCGCACCGGGTCGGGCTGCTTGCTGAAGCGCACCAGCAGCTGGCCGTTGATCTCATACGCGCTGTGGTCCAGGCCCTCGCCTACCACCACGATGGCCTCCACCTGGTAGTTGGGGAGGTGCGCAGCGACCACGCTCCGAAGGTCCTCGACTCGGCCGCGGCTGCGGTTTGCCATGCCACGATCCTCTCGATCATCGGTGCGCCGAGGGCGACCGAGCGGCAGCCAGTTACTACCAGCCCCATGACGGTTCGAACGCTGCGGAAGCAGGTCGCGGCGACGGCTCACCCCCGGCTCCACAGTGGTACTCATTGCGCTGCCGGCCCGCGGGCGTCGCGGCCGGCGTGCCAGGCCGCCACGCCGAGGAGAAGCCCCCAGGCCAAAAACCACAAGTCCCACACCATGACATGCCAGCGCAGGGCGGTCCGATCCACCGCCCCGGCGGGGCTGACCACACCGGTCAGCACCAGTGCCCCACCGCGGCCAGCAGGCCGCCGTAGGCGGTCAGCAGCACACTGCCGGCCCAGGCGACACCGAGCAGCAGCCGACGGGGCACCGCGCGGCCCCACGGCCGTACCAGCGCCAGCGCCAGCAGCCCCCCGGCCACCTTCAGGACACCGGCGCCCACCCCCAGCGCGACGCCAGCGGGGTCGCGGGCCCGGGCCAGCTCCTCGATCGCGCCTCCAACCGTCGCCAGCCCCGCCGTACCGCCAAGCGCCCAGTAGAAGCTGAGCAGGGCAGACAGCAACGCCAACGCGCACGCCAGAGAGGCAGCCCACGCTGTTGCGCATATCCGCCGCGTCAGCGTTGGCAGCCCATGGCCGCCTGGCTCCTCAGTCGTCCCAGACCCTGTCCGCGCCCGCGGTCCAGTCACTCTCTATCACCTCCGAGCCGGCCGGGCCGAGCAACGCCCGGCAGCGGGCGGTCGCCATCGCGGCGGCGGTGGCGTCGACCGACGACAGCCGGCCCGGCTCATCCACGTACCGCAGCCAATGGCCACCACTGTGCGCATCGGTCTCATCCTCTTGGTCTGAAACATTCAGTTGGTAGTGGTGGGCTTGCCGTGGAACCCGGCCGCCCCCGGCGGCGGATGCGCCAGGCCGGCCGGTGTGGGCGCTGCAGAGCTGCCTGCAACCCGGAGGTCCAGGGTCATCCCCGCAGCCTTGTGCCCTGGGATCGTGCACCAGGCGTCCAGCCTGCTGGTCACCAGACCAAGGTCGAGCCGCTGCGACTGGCCGGGGCTGAGCATCCTGGTGTGCGGGCCGCCGCGCACCGCGAGGTCGTGGACCTCGCCCGCGTTGTTGACGACCTCCAGCACCAGGCGGGTTCCACGGTCGACCGTGACCACGTCGGGGGTGACGTCGAAGCCCACACGCGCGTCCACCAGCGCAACCGCGACGACCTTGGTGCCGCCGCCGGAGACCCGCTCGGAGCTGGTCTTGTCGTACAGCGCGAAGAAGCCCCCGACACCGGCCAGCGCGACCGCAAGGACGATGGTGGCCACCAGCATGGAGCGACGGGACAGCCTCATGGGGTTCCTCCTCGGCGACGCGCTGTTGTTGCTGGGTGCTCGTTGTATGAGGTTGCGGTTGCCATTTCCTTCGTTCCTTTCAAGTCGCTTTGGTGCGCCAGGACGGAGTGACACGGTGCTCCCAGCGGCGCCAGGTGCAGTCCTCGGAACCGGGAGCATCCCGGCTGTGGGCCCTCCCGTCGGTCGGCGTTGCTATCGCCATGACGCTACGGATGGGCGCTGACCGGGGCATCGCCCGAAGGTGGGATGGGGGGTGGGATCTGCCTGCGGCTGGTGCCGCTCGGGTGTGGACCGAGGTGCGCTGGATGGCGGCGCAGGTAGCCCTCTGGCGCGCCGAATGCGAGCGCCTCGGCGAGGGTGGCCAGCGCGGCGGGCTCGTCGCCTAGGGCCGCATACGCCAGCGCCTGCCACGCCCGGAGCTCGATGATGCCTCCGGACCGTCCCTGGGTCACGGCCAGGGCATGCCACCGCTCCAGCAGCCCAAGCGCCAGGACCAGGTACTCGCGCTCGCGCGGGTAGCTCGGCTCGTCCTCGGCGGCGAGGCCGCTCGCCCGGACCCAGCGGGCGGCGTCGGCGACCTGGCCGTGGGCGAGGGCCAGCCAGGCCCACACCGCCGGTAGAGGGTTGAGCAGGCCGACGATGGCAGGGCTCACCTCGACCCGCTCGGCCTCCCGGATCGCCTCCAGGGCACGGGCCCGGTCGCCCTGCGCCTGCCGAATCCGAGCCAGGATGGCCAGGCCCGCCACCAGCGGCAGGGTCCAGCCGAGCTGCCTGGACAACGCGACGCCTTGGGTGGCGTCCTCCAGGGCGACGTCTAGCTCGCCTCGCTGGTAGGCAACCTCGGCCATGCCCACATACGCAACGCCCGCGGCGGGCGGGGCCGGCCCGTCCGGCTCCGAGCCGACCGCCAGCGCCTCCTGGGTAGGTCCCCAGCGCCGCACCCAGGCGGCCTTGGGCACGCCGGACCTGGCCGAGGTAGTGGTAGCCCCACGCGGCCAGGACCCGTAGGCCGGCCGCGCGTCACCTGGCGATGCTGGCGAAGCTGGAAGCGAAAGCGCGCTCGGCCTCCGCCGGCTGGCCGCGCAACCACTCCGCCAGGGCCAGATACCACCGGGTCACGGACTCCAGCATCCAGTCGCCCTCGTCCAACTCGGCCGGGGCCCGGTGGGCGAACGCGATCGTCTGCTCGGCGTCGCCGCGGAAATGGGCGACGGCGGCGTGGGCGATGAGGTCTCGTTGTGGCTCGGTGACGGCGAGCCGACCACGCTGCGGGTCGTCGCCACCTACGCCTCCAACCTCGGGCTCGGAGAGTTCGTGCTCCCGCGCCGTGTCGTCGCGGCGCACGTGTCCCTCCCCATGGACGCCCGGGTGCTGGTCAGGTACGCCGTTAGGGCCGACGCGGTCGCGGTCAATGCGGAACTGGCGACGCTCGCCCGGGCACACCCCGGGCCTGAAGGTCGTGGGCCGGGCCGCCATCCGGGCGGCCGACGTCGAGCGGGCCAAGCTCGACAGCTGGTGAATTACCTCATGATCGGCATGCTGTTGGCCTTCATCGCCGTCGCGGCCGCCAACAGCCTGGTGATGGCCACCGGCGAGCGCTCGCGCGAGCTGGCGCTGGTTCGCCTGGTGGGGCCACTCCTCGACAGGTGACCCGCATGATCCGGGACAGGTGACCCGCATGATCCGGGACAGGTGACCCGCATGATCCGGGTGGAAGCCCTGGCCGTGATCGGCCTTGGCATGCTCCTCGGGCTGGCGATCGCCGCCGCGACGCTGGTGCCATTCAGCCTCGCCATCGCCCAAACCGCCATCCCCTGCCTGCCCTGGCAAGTACTGGCCGGCGTCATCGCCGGCGCCACCGTGCTCGGCCTCGCCGCCAGCGAGCTGCCCGCCCGGACCACACTCCGCAGGGACCCAATCGAGGTGATCAGCGCCCAGGCATAGCCGCACCACGCTCTCATCACCCCCGGCCCCGTTCAAGCGACCGGCAAGGCACCTCACTCCGAGCGGGTCCTTGGCATGCTGAGGCTTGGCCCCCCAGGTCCTACGCGAGTGCTCGCGACCCTGAATGCACTGCCAGAAGCGGCCGCCACGGCAAAGGGTATCCGCTGTCATCGCTGCTCAGAGCGCCAGCGTTGTGGTTGACCTCGCTCACTCCAGGCAGCTAGCGGGCCGACGTGCGTGGCAGGCAGCTGGCCTGGCTGGCGATATTCGGCCCTATGACCATCGTGCTCACGGTGACGGGCACCGTCGCGAGCGGGCGCCCTGCCCTCCTCGACGATGCAATAGACACAAGCGGTGTCGAGGTCAAGCTGGAGCGCCCGCAGCGAAGCGAGGACGAACGCGCTTGACGGAGGCGCCGCACCGGTAGCGTGGTGGCGAGGACGGCAGGCCGAGGATCGTCCGCTTGCCGCTGGCGGGTAGCCGCGGCTATCGGATGGCCGGAATCGCGAACTCCCGCTGGCCACGATGCCGCTGGAGGCCGGGCCCCGTTATGACGATGACGGAGATAACCCCGCTCGATGTACAAAGGAGAGCCAGGCCATGACAACCCCCATCCTGGTCACCGGCGGCACGGGCCACCCTGGGGCGGCAGGTCGTCCCGCGGCTGCGGGACGCCGGGTACGACATCCGAGTGCTCAGCCGGCGCGGCTGGGCGGACGAGGACGGCATCCGCTACCTGACCGGCGATCTGGCGACCGGCGAAGGGCTCGAGCCCGCGGTGGACGGCGTCGAGACCATCATCCACTGCGCGAGCACCCCCAAGGGCGACGAGGTCAAGACCCGACAGCTGGTCCTCCGGGCCGCGTCACAGCCGGGGTGCGGCACCTGGTGTACATCTCGGTGGGCGGCGCCGATCGGATCCCGGTCGCCAGCGGCCTCGACCGGGCGATGTTCGGCTACTTCGCCTCCAAGCTGGCCGCAGAGAAGGTGATCGCCGACTCGGGCCTACCCTGGACGGCGCTGCGCGCCACTCAGTTCCACGACCTGACCTTGCTGACGATCCGGCAGCTGGCCAGGCTGCCGGTGGTCCCGGTCCCGGCCGGGTGGCGGGTCCAGCCGGTCGACGCCGGGGAGGTGGCGGCCCGGCTGGTGGAGCTGGCGCTCGGCCCGCCGGCCGGCCTGGCCAGCTGCCGGACCTGGGCGGGCCGCGGGTGTATGAGCTGCCCGCGCTGGTGCGCGGGTACCTGCGGGCCCGTGGCAAGCACCGGCCGATCCTGCCGGTGTGGCTGCCAGGCAAGGCCGCCCGAGCGTACCGGGCTGGCGCGAACCTGGCCCCGGACCGGGCGGTGGGCCGCCGGACCTGGGAGGAGTTCCTCGCGGAGCGGGCGGAGCCAGCCGCTGAGTGACTGCGGGAATGGGGGATGTGGAGCAGGCAGGCACGGCGGTCCGGAGGGGTCATGGGCTTGGATACCTACATGATCCCGGGGAGCGGTGCCTGTCTCCTCAGGCACGCGGCACGCTGAGGTGTCGGTGATGCTTGGTGCGTCGGAGATGAGGAGACCCGACCATCGGAGGGCATCCAGGCTTCCATGGAGATCCGGTCTCAGTGTCACCTTACGGACAGCCGATTGATGGACAGGCGACGTGAACGGATACGGTTCCGGCGAGTGCCGTGAATCCGTTCACAGTGGACCGACCCGGAGGAGCCACCCATGAACGCTTCTGACCAGCTGCACGTGGTCCTCGGCGCGACCGGCGGCGCGGGGGGCGCCCTGGTCCAAGAGCTGGCCGGCCGCGGCCATCGAGTCCGGGCGGTCAGCCGCAAGCCGGCCGCAGACCTGCCCGAGGGAGTGGAGCCGCTGGCCGCCGACGCCGCCGACCCGGCCCAGACCCGCAAGGCCTGCCAGGGCGCCACGGTCGTCTACCACTGCGTGCAGCCGCCCTACCAGCGGTGGGCGGCGGAGTTCCCCACGCTGACCCAAAGCATCGCCGACGCGGCCGCCGGCGCCGGGGCCAGGCTGGTCTACGCGGACAACCCCTACACCTACGGGCCGGTGGACGGGCTCATCACCGAGGACCTGCCCGCGCTGGCGACCACCAAGAAGGGCCGCATCCGCACGCTCATGGCCGAGCGGCTGCTGGCCGCCCACCGCTCAGGAACACTCCAGGTGACCATCGGACGCTCGTCGGACTACTACGGACCGGGCGGGGCCAACAGCTTCGTCGGAGACATCCTGTTCGGCGCGGCCACCAGGGGCAACCGAGCCCGCTGGCTGGGCCGCCTGGACGTGCCGCACAGCCTGAACTACCTCCCCGACGTGGCCAGGGCGCTTGCCACCCTGGGAGCGCGACCGGAAGCGCCTGGCGAGGTCTGGCACCTGCCCGCCGCCGAACCCCTGACCGGCCGGGAGTTCGTCGAGCTCATCGCCGCTGCGCTCGGCCGACCCGTCAAGGTCACGGCGACCTCCCGCTTGGCGCTGCGGATGGCTGGCGTCTTCGATCCCCGGGCCCGGGAGACCACCGAGATGCTGTACCAGTGGGAGCGCCCATTCGTGCTTGACGCCTCGAAGTTCCAGCGCGCCTTCGGCCCCTTGGAGCCCACACCGCACCAGCAGGCCGTTGCCACCACGGTCGCCTGGTTCCGGGAGCAAGCAGGCCACACCCGCCGCTGAAGCGGTCCGGCATCCGGCGACGAGATCGTCGGCTTCTGTGGTCACCACGCGCCGGGGTTGGCGCGGGAGCGGATCGCGCGGCTGTTCAGCGGACCGGCAGCGGCTGGGCGAAGCTGATCCACCCACCGTCCGTCACTCTGCCTCACCAGCGACGCCGAGACACGAAGGTACGGAGGCGAAGCTCGATCCTAGAGCTTGGACGCCCTCCTATGGTCCGGCCTCCTCACATCCGACGCACCAAGCATCACCGACACCCCCACTCACCCCACCATCACCAACGAGACAAGCCCGCACTATGCCGAGGCCCTGGCCCTGACGCCCAGGTTGCGAACGCTGTCACACGGCGCCATTAGCATCCCGTCGGTGCCTGCTCGCGGCAGCTGACAACATCACCGGCGGCCCGATGACGTCAGCGCACCAGCAAAAGCCGCACAACGCCGCCCAGCACCCCAAAGCCGCCCACGTGGGTCAGGGGATGCGCAGCCGGCTCCTCTGGCCCTTCAGCCATGCGGGACCCACCTGTAGCTCGGTGAGCATGCGCCGACGCGACCAGCCCTGCCCGACCCGCCGCACCCGCAAATACCCCTCCACACTGGCGAACCCCAGGCCGGCCAGGCGGGCCTGCCGTTGGCCGCCCAACACTCCCTCTGCCGCTGGATCGCCCGGCGGGGCCGCATGGTCGCCCGCCGGCGGGGGAACCGATACTCATCGAGCCGGTCCCGCACGATGGCCGGCTGGACACCAAGCTCGCCGGCGATCATGGTGGTTGGCC
>WNFY01003708.1_pt1 | contig 21716 bp, 19 predicted proteins | sample 5400091 | NCBI WGS metagenome assembly WNFY01 (sample SAMN13153364, study PRJNA577476) | soil metagenome | isolation source: 60 cm soil or saprolite under grassland replicate 1 | place: USA:California | collected 2016-06-15
TCATGTTCAATCCGTTCTCGCGCACGGTTTGAAACGCGGGGATGATGTCTCCTTCGAAGGGATCCATACCTTCAGGATTTCGTTTGTAGCCAGTGAAATCCAGATACAACCGTTTGCGCATCAGGCGATCGGGCATCCCGGCGAATCGCAACAGAGGATACTTTATCCCCTGGCCAAAAAGTCTCTTGCCCAGCATGCTGTAGTAGATGGGCACTCCCATCGAAAACTTCAAGCTGGAACGACTACCACCGCGCCAGAACTCCATATTGTATTTCCAGCACGTAAAGAAAAACTCCCACTGCAAGTCGGTCATCTCGATCAGCTTCGCACTTCTTGTTTTCTCCATCCGTGTGTTTTCAAGGGGTACGAAGAAAGTTGGGACAAACATTCCTTTGGCGTGGCGAAGGTCATACAGCATATCCAGAGATTGCTTGGTGTCTTCGTCCGTCTCACCTGGCAAACCAATAATGAAAGTGCAAAACGGGAACCAGTTATGGCGGTTTAGAATTTCCATGCCCTTGACGACCACATCGCGCCACTGGTGTGCTTTATATGGGTATGCCTTACCCTTCATATATGTGTTAAAGAGTCTTGGGCTTCCGGTCTCGAGACCGATAATCGGATCCGCAACGCGTTTGTCCGGGTCCGTCGAGTCTTTGTGACGCAAGTGAGAATAAGGCACAATCAAAGGACTGAGTCGTTCGATAATCGAGGGATCCTTCACTACCGGCGCCATGGTGATGTGGGAAGTTTGGATAGTCTCGATACCCGTGACCGCGATCACGCTCCGCAATAGTGTTTCCAGCGCCGCGACATTGGTCTCAAAGTTTGGCAACTGCTCGTAGAGAAACATGTCTTCGGAAGCGAGCATCACCTCAGTTGCTCCCTCTCGCGCGTTGACTTCCGCACTGGCAATAATATGTTCCAGCGGAAACGAGCGGCCGACTTTTGTCGCAGGCGAGCAGAACTGGCAACCGCGACCACAGCCTCTCGTGATTTCGCAAACCCCAAACGTTGAGCGATGTCTTACCACCGGAATCTCTTCAACCGTAGGCTGCATTTCCTTGGGCAGCTTTACAATTCGCGGAAGAGTTGGATCACTTTGAAGAATGCGCTGGAAGAGCTCAGCGAACACACGCTCGATCTCTCCGTCAATCAGATAATCGATCTTGAACTCATCAAGACGATTCGCCTTCTCCAATTGCCAGGCGCCGGGGCCTCCCACGACAATCTTGGGCTTGTACTTTTCAATGACGGGATGCGTCACAATTCTGATGAATTCGTGGGCATTGACCGGCATCAGGTTTTCGCCGGCGAGTTTTGAGTAGACGTCCGTGGCGTAAGAGATGCCGAGAGGGTTGTGCGCATGAATTGCCAGCACCTTTGTCTCGGGGCCTACGAATCTCTCCAGTTGGTCGGTATAGCAAACTACGACATCGTCCTCCGAATACTCACGGAGCAGCAGAGTCTCGACCATGCGGAGACCGTTTGGGACATACTTAGCCCGTCCGTCAGGCCACGACTCATTTTCGAGGGAGGCCTTATTGAAGAAGGTTTTACTGAATTTATGAGGAATCGTGGCAGAAAGCATCTGTTGCCAGATGCTGTGATTCCACTCACTCGCCTCGGTAGATGAAGCCGCCAATACGAATAATGGTGAGCTCACAAGAGGAGCACTCCTTGTATGAAGAAAGTATTCCGACGACGATAAAGCTCGTGTATAAGTCTACGGTCCGAGAAAGTGCGCAAATTCTAGCACCGGTGTATTTCCTTGCCAATTAATTATTGATTGATCCACCCTCTCCGATGAACTTTGTCGGGACTGCGCGCAGCATCAACTTGCCGTTAGATGGGCCAATTGACCTTCAATGCTGCCTGCGAGATCATCAAGGCTGACAGATTTATTGGCTTCTAATCGCAAATGGGCAAGCTGGTAAACCGGTCTCCTGCGTTCGTAAAGGATACGCGCCTGCTCTTTTGAGCTTCCCATCGGCCGGTTGTCGCCGGATTGACTGATGCGCTCCCAGCAAACCTCAAATGGTGCATCCAGCCACACACTGACTCCCGCTTTCTGCCGAATCAAGTCTCGATTGATTTCATTGATCCATGCGCCTCCTCCGAGTGCGATCACGCGAATGGATCTGTCGTTGAGAACATCGCGCAACGAGCGCGTCTCGATAGCGCGGAAGGCCCGTTCGCCATCTTCTTCGATTATTCTCGCCGGAGATCGCCCTTCGCGCCGGGTGATCGCGTCGTCCAGGTCGCGCATTTTGCACTTCAGACGGACAGCCAGTTTGCCGGCGACTGCAGTTTTCCCGCAACCCATGAAGCCTGCGATCACAATTGGTCCGGAAGTTTGCATCTCGATCCTATTTCCCGCGGCAAACGGGTCTCGACTGTTTACCTCTCAACCACCATCTCCAGGAGTTGAAAGAATTCCGGAAAGGAAATGTCGACACACTCCTCACCGATAATCTCTGTTTCGCCTTCGGCTACGAGAGCAGCGACAGCAAACCCCATCGCGATACGATGATCTCCAAACGAATCAACCACGGCCCCACGTAGTCTGGTCGGACCCGAAACAGCGAGACCATCGTCATACTCCTCAACATCTGCCCCCATCGCCCGCAGATTCTTAACCGTCGCGGCAAGACGATCGGTTTCTTTCACGCGCAGTTCTTTCGCGTTGCGAATCTCGAGGCCGCCCGCGATTTGTGTACCGACGACAGCAAGCAAAGGCAACTCATCTATCAGGAGCGGAATCTGTGAGGGGGCGAGCCGTCGTTCACCGTTGCTGCGCAACGCATTATCAGACGAACTGCTTACGCGCAACGTTCCTACCGGTTCGTTACACTCTGTCTGAAGCTCAGTTGTCGTCATGTCCGCTCCCCAGGAGCGAAGTACCGACAAGAATTCAGTTCGCGTTGGATTGAGACCTAATCCCTTGATAAGCAGTTGCGATCCTGGCAGTAGCAGAGTCGCCGCAATGAAATATGCGGCGGACGAGATGTCTCCGGGAATCGAGATCCTTGCCGCGGTAAATCTGGCCGGGCCCTCCAGCGTGATAATGCTCCGACCCGAACGTTCAGTTTGGGTTTTGACCGAAACTCCGAATGCATTGAATATGCGTTCGGTATGGTCTCTCGATGATGATGTCTCAACGACTTCCGTGCGTCCGTTTGCACCAAGACCGGCAAACAATATGCAGGATTTCACCTGAGCGCTGGCCACCGGCAGGCGATATTGAATTGGCGTGAGTGCGTTGGATCCACAAACCGTTATCGATTCTGGGTAGCAAGAACGCCGGCAAGCATCCGCATAGTCGAACCGCTGTTGCCGCAATCCAACGGCATTATGGATTCTGCGAGTTCGTGCCGACCTTCAACTGTCCAGTTACCGTTGGTCCCATCGCGCGTAATTACCACACCGAGTTGTTCGAGGCAACTAAGCGTGGCGGCGCAGTCACGGCTAAGGGAGAAGTTTGACAGATGGGATACGCCCGTGGCCAACGCCGCAACAAGCGCTGCACGATGAGAGATTGATTTGTCACCCGGCAGACGAAGTTGTCCCCGCACCCGGCTCGCTGGTTTGAGTTTCATATCCTGGCAATCTTACCCTGACCCGATATTGTGTGCGATCCAAAAACCCGAAGATTCTTGACATGCGGCTAGCCAGCGTGTTAAATCCTCGGACTTCCGGGTAGCTTTGGATGTTTTTAGAAAGCAGCCAGGGTCCTCGCGCAGTTGCTTTGGGAGAGGCCCTGCCTGATCGATGTGACTGCAGAGACGACCGAACTTACTTTCCCGAGTCGAATCGAGACTGTAGACACCGCAGCCGCGGCAGTCGCTGAGTACATCAGGCGCGCTGGGGTCAGTGAAGATGTTGCTTTCGGAATTGATATGGCAGTGCGCGAAGCCGTTACAAACGCGGTGCTTCACGGAAACCAGCAAGATGAGAGAAGTAGATTGGTTAAGACGACCCGAAGGTGGTACAACGGTGCGCATGGTCAAGCGACGAGAAGGCTGATTTTTGATTCCTGGTTTGCGTTCGGTGGTATGACGAGTCTTGCCGGATCAATGAGCAGTCAGGAATTTACAACTTAATATCGCAGGTACAAAGGAGATTTCTGAAAATGGCTGAGTTAAATATCTCGGAACGTCAGGCCGGAGATGTAACTGTGCTTGACATGTCTGGAAAGATAACTATTGGTGAAGGAAGCGTGGCGCTTCGAACTGCAATTCGTCGTCTTCTCGAGGAAGGCAAGAAGCGGATTCTCCTGAACCTCGCAGGCGTAGGCTATATTGATTCGAGCGGCATTGGAGAACTGGTCTCGAGCTACACCGCCATCAACAAAGACGGCGGCCAATTGAAGTTGTTGAATCTCACGCAGAAACTCCAGGATCTGCTGACGATTACAAAGCTACTAACGGTTTTTGACGTTTACGAAACCGAACCCGAGGCGCTTAACAGTTTTAAATAGCGAGTGGTGGGCAAAGGTTTGCAAGTGATGGGTCTGAACGGAGAACAATATGGCTGAGCTTGAAGTGAAAGAACGACAGGCGGGAGACGTCACGATCCTGGATATGAGTGGTGCGGTTCGAATCGGCGAAGGCAGTATCGCTTTGCGCGACGCCATTCGTCGTTTGGCCGGCGAAGGCAAGAAAAAAGTCTTGCTCAATCTGGGAGGCGTCAACTACGTCGATTCGAGCGGCATCGGCGAACTCATCGCCAATTACACCACTATGAGCCGCCAGGGTGGCCAGCTTAAGCTCTTGAGTCTGACTGACAGAATTCGAAATCTATTGGTGATCACAAAGCTGCTGACAGTCTTCGATTCCTACGACAACGAAGCGGAGGCGCTGGCGAGCTTCAAGTAGCGGCAGGCATTCCGGCCTGTTAGTTACGCGCCAGCAAAGGCTGATGGGCAGGAATGCCTGTCCTACCTATGTTTCGAACCAGTTTCCGCCGTCTGCTTGCTATCGACGATCCACCAGAGCGGACAGCCCTTGCTTTTTCGGTTGGGGTCTTCATTGCTTTCTCACCTTTTCTTGGTCTTCACACGATCCTCGCTACACTGTTAGCTTTCATCTTTCGCTTCAACAAGATCGCGATCTACACCGGCACATTCATCAACAACCCATTTCTAACACTGGTTCCTATTATTCTGGCTTCTTACGCCGTCGGTGCATTAATACTGGGTCGACCTATCAAGATGCCCGCGGCAGCCCTGGAGCTATTGCGGCATCCCCACATTTTTTTGGCCGCTTATTACCGCCGGGTTTTCGTGGAAAGCTGGGAACTGGTAAAGCCTTTCGCGATCGGAGGAATGGTGCTCTCCGTCGTTTGTTCACTACTGGCATATCCGCTAACATTGAGGGCACTGCGCTCTTATCGCGGTCGCGGGCCAGCCTAGGTAACTACGCGCGCTGGCATCCGCTTGATCTTCAGGTGCATCTTTAATTTCCTGAATTATATTTCCAGCAGTTTTTTGCGATGACCACCAGACAATTAGCTAGACTTTGAACTTTATGAAGCAGTATTTACTCATCGTAATCACTTTGTTATTGAGTACAAGGGTGACCACTTCTCAAACCGTACGATCCACACCGCCGGCACTCCCGAGTACACCTTCTCAAGTGCAGCAACGGGAGGGTACACCTTTCGAGGTCGCGGAATACGGTGTCACTTTTCAGGCCGATCCCAGACTCATCGTCGTGATGGCGGCGCTTGACGCTGCCGGATTTGATCCGACGCCACCGGGTCGCGAGCCTGCTGTCTTTCGGGCTCAGTTGAGAAAAGACCTTGCGGAACTTGATCCAGATCTGCGTAATCGACTACGTACTTTCTACGAACGTAACAAACTGCCCGCTCCGGCAACTGCGGCTGACCAGGCATCGCGTTACGTGTCGCTGGCACTTTCCTTAGGCCCCGCTCCCGCGTTAGAGGCGCCGGAGAGATCTGAGGATCTCCCGGCCGGCTTGTTGGAAGTGCTTGATTTCGCGCCCCTGGTTCGTGAGTTCTACCGGCGTTCAGGCATTGACGAAAAGCTTGTGGGTTACGTGCGCTCTTACCAGGCGGAGGGCGACAGACTGCGCCAGCCGGCAACCGAGATGGTGCGTGCGTTGCTCTCTTATTTGCACACAAGACCAATAACGGTCTCCTCGGAACGGATCGAGGTAAAGACACCGGCGGCTAAGAAGAACAACAAAGTTAAGACCTACAGTTTTCGCGAGAGGGAACGGCGCTTTTTGATCATTCCAGATCTGCTCGCTCCGCCCGGCACGATAAACTTTCGCATCATTGGAGACGACTACTATGTAGTTGTGCCTCAAGGCACAGATCCTGCGTCTTCGGAATTGCGTCGGGCATATTTGCAGTATGTCATCGATCCACTCGTCCTTCGTTTCAACAAAGATGTGGCCGGTCGGCGCGAACAGATCAGGCAATTGTTAGCGGAGAGGGAAAAGGCCGGGACAGCGGTCACGCCTGATGTGTTTCTCAATGTAACTCGCTCGCTGGTTGCGGCGACAGATGCACGATACGACGAATTAAGAAGACTTGAAGTCTTATCACAAGATGCTCGGAGCCAGCAGGCAGCAGCCAGGGATGACGCATCCCGCGCAGCGATAGGAAAGGCCGCTCAGGCGGAAATGGCTGCAATTCAGGATGAAACTATTGCGCGGCTGGCAGACGAATACGAAAAAGGGGCAGTGCTTGCTTTCTTTTTCGCCGATCAACTAAAAGGGATTGAAAGCACTGGATTCGACATCGCAAATTTCTTTGCCGATATGATAGCGTCATTCGATCCCATGCGTGAGGCGCGTAGACCCGCGGAATATGCTGAACCTCGAAAGCGGGCACTTGCAGCTAGAGAGGCGCGTCTCGCGGCTAGAAGAGCAGAATCGGATCCGCCTCCGTATTCCGATGCTGAAGCCGCAAGAGCTGCGTCACTCGTAAAGGATTTGGCCGCCGTTGAAAATACTCTGCAGCTAAAGGATTACAACACGGCCGAAGCGCGCCTTAAGGCCATGCTCAAAGACTATCCGCGGGAACCGCGTGTCTTCTTTGCGCTTGCGCAGACTGCGAGCCTTGCGGCTTCCGATGCAACTGACGAACAAGTCCAGGCGGAACGACTAAACCGGGCTCTCGCTAACTACCGGCTGGCAATCGAGGCTTCTTCGCCGGAAACTGACCGGGCGATAATATCCCGCGCCCACGAATCCATGGGACGAATCAACGCGTTTCTTGAAAACAAAGCTGAGGCGGCGAAGGAGTTTGAGGAGGCGATAAAGATTGGCGAAGTTCGCGGCGGCGCCTACCGGGAAGCGCTCGAAGGTAAGAAGAAACTGCAGCAGCCCGAGTAAGAATTCCAGGTTTGCAGCGGCGCGGTCTTTTGCTCTGTGCTTGAATTTACGGACAAAAAATCAGGGCCACTCATTCGGCTCCGACTGCCTTTGCGGCATTGATCCTTCCGCCAGTCACGACTTTTCCTTTCAGTGAATCGAGCTTGTCCACGGATGCGAGGAGCTTCCGCCGAAGCTCGGCCACAGATAGTTGTGGCTCGTGTGCGGCAATCAGCGCTGCCACACCTGCAACCACCGGCGTCGCCATGGAAGTGCCAGAATGTTCTTCGTACTCATCCCCAAGCCACGTGCTTAGAATGTCTTTCCCCGGGGCGGCAATCTGAACGCTCTTCACACCAAAGTTTGAAAACGACGCGAGCTGATCGTTCCGATCCAGAGCGGCAACGCTGACGACATTGTTGTAATTCGACGGATAATGCGGAGAGCGATCGTTGTCAGTACTCGAGTTTCCGCTCGCTGCCACGAAAAGGATACCTTCATCGTAGGCTTTGCTAATTACATCCTCGAGCGCGCGCGACTTTTGCGTTGAGCCCCAACTCGCGCTGATCACTCGAACATTTACACCGTGCTTCTTACGATCGATGACGTAATTGATCGCTTCTACTGCATCCTTTGTCGTACCGAATCCGCCGGCGTTCATGAACTTCAGCGGCATGATCTGAACTTTCCAATTGACACCGGAAATACCGATATCGTTTCCACCTTCGGCTCCGACAATGCCGGCGCAATGAGTGCCGTGACCATTCTCATCCATTGGATCCGCACTGTTCTCAATGGCATTGTAGCCATGCGCATCCTGAATCGTCCCCAGTTGTGCGTCTTCGAAAGGCGCCACCGTTGCCGGCCGTACCCAGATGTTAGCGGCCAGGTCAGAGTGAGTGTAATCAACTCCGCTATCAAGTACGGCAAGAACCACCTTGTCGCTGCCGGTTGTTACTGCCCAGGCACGCATCGCACTGATATCGGCTCCTTGCGTACCACCGTTTTGACCATCATTTGCGAGCGCCCACTGTTCCGAAAACCGCGGATCGCTGGGACGCACCGGCTCCAGGCTCGGAACCGCATCGACAATACTGATCTCGTAGTTACGTTCGGCATATTCGACCTCTGGAAGGCGTCGATACTCGGCAACGACTACGTCGGGATCCGCATTATCCAAATCGTCGATAGCTTCCAGTCCCGGAACGGACTCGATTTCGTCTTCCACTCGATCATGAAAGCCCAACGTAATTCTCGTGATGGTTTCGGCTTTGACACCGGCTTTGAATTTGACAAACACCTCAGGTTCGCCAAACTCACCCGGTTCGTGTCGGGCGATGTCGCCATCGTCGCCTGAGTCTGGGCGCTTGTCCGTCCCTGGCATGATCTGGACGGCGGCGGTGGCACGCTTCCATTGTGTCCGTTGCCATCTTCTAAGCTGACCTGCAAAGGCGGCCACCAGAATGAGTACGAGCGCCACGGTTACATGTGGAAGAAAATTGTTGCGGTTCATGATTTACCTCAGATGCTTTGTACTTTGTATTTTGAACCTAGTCGCCGTCCAACTCAACCTTAATGAACAGAGTACAAAGTACAAAGTACAAACGACCAAATACAAAGTTAGTTCAAGGCTCAAATCTGATAATTCTGACCCTTGTAGTTGTAGAGTCGAACCTGGTTCTTGTTCGCGCGATATTCAAGAGCCTGGCCCTTGCCCTGCAACCGAATGCGCCAGCCTCGCGTAAGCATTTGCCCGCTCATCTCGTCAGCAGCGGAGGCACCCAGGGCCAGATCTGGAAACTCCGCATCCTCGACGGACTGTTCCTTGATTTCAGCGACATCGATGCCCAGACGCTGCGCCAGATCTTTGCGCGCCTTCTCAACCGCTTCTTCTTTGGTGATTGACATGGTGATTGACATCCGGAAGGGAGCTCTTTTTGCCAAATTTCTTTAGACTTACAAACGTCCCGCCTGCATTCTTTGTTCCAGCGACTTGAAGCGCACGTTCTACGCGCTTATTGTGTGCCTCTGGAGGCCGCAGGGTCAAAGGCAAACGTGCTGCTTTGGGGCACGCGCGGTCTTACTTAAAGTCACCATAAATATGCTGAAGGATTGCTGCAACACTGATAGCCGCTGTTTCCGCTCGCAGGGTACGACCGCCAAGGGTAACGATTTGCCAGCCTGCCGCCCGGGCCTCCTGAATTTCTTCATCAGCCCACCCACCTTCGGATCCCACCAGCGCTTCGATCATAGCAGGCTCGCGACCGTCTTGCCCCGCTTTGGCCTGCATATCGGATAGTGAGCCGCCGCCGCGTTCTGAGAACATCAGACGGAGTGAGCCGACGCTTGCTGTGTCGTTTAGCAGAGTGCTGAAGGCCACCGGGTTGCTTACGCCTGGCACTACCGCTCGCCCAGATTGTTTTGCTGCCTCCAGCGCAATTCTTTGCCAGCGTCCGACTCGCTTATAGGCGTCAGATTGATCTCGCAGGCGAATATCGGCAAAACGCGTGATCACTGGCACGATTGCAGTTGCTCCCAGCTCCGTCGCCTTTTGGACGACAAACTCAAATTTCTCCCCTTTGAGAAGAGCAACAGCCAGCTTCAGACTTAGGGGAGATTCGGGCCGCGCTGGTTCGACTTCATTGAGAACTTCAAGTGCTGTCACATCACGCGCAATTCGCGAGACGACGCAACAAAATTCCCTGCCGGCGCCATTGAAGACATGAACCTCAGCGCCTGGTTTCAGGCGGAGCACGTCACGTAGATGCCGCGCTTCGTCGGACGTGAGCGTCACGCTTTCATCTGATTTGAACGCGCTGGGTGGCGCAAAGAATCTTCGCCGTGTCATCTTTCAACTTACAATGAGACAGGCCCATTCATCCGCCAAACTAACTTCAGAGGTTTCTGAGATACCGAGATCATTTAGTCCTTTTGTGACCATCTCAACCTGCGACTCGAGGATTCCCGAGAGCACCAGATGGCCGCAAGTGACATTCAGCAGTTGGGGCAGCAGGGAGACGATAACGTCCGCAGTCAAATTTGCGCAGACGAGATCTGCAGATGCGGTTGTATCCCCGACAGTGCTCACGCGAAACGCGATTCTCTCCGACACCGCGTTGGCTGTGGCGTTCTCGCGCGCAATCAAGATTGCTTCGGCGTCGGTATCACAGGCTTCAACGCGAGCGTGAGGAAATAGTTTTGCTGCTGCAATGGCGAGAATTCCCGTGCCTGTACCCACGTCGAGGAAGCTTCCACCGGCGAAATATTTCTCAATCGCTGCCAGGCACAGACGTGTTGTCTCATGAGTGCCGGTGCCAAAGGCCATGCCTGGTTCGATACGAATGACCAGCCGATCATTCTGGTGTTCTATCTCACTCCATGATGGAGCAATCAGGAAGCGACCAACTTCGACAGGCTGCCAGGTTTTCTTCCACTCTTCGAGCCAATCTCGATCCTCAACCTCGCGAACACTCATTTCGCGCACCACTTCAGAAGAAAGATCGTAGATGCGCAAGGCTGTCAACAACTCGGTCCGGACTTCTCCACGTTTGGGCACGTTGGCGAAATAGCCGGTCACCCGCAGAAGACCATTCTCAGCTTCATTTGTTTCGGTACCCAGTGAGCCTGCTTCCATCAATCCATATTCGACAGCCTCTCGCGCCTCTGGTTTCAACTCAACATCGAGTGCGTGCCACGCTGTTCTGCGTTTTGCGTCTAAGGCGTGGGCCATTCTTTCTCCTTGGTTTTTGAAACTCTTCCACGAGGAAGGATTTCCTCTGCTTCGCTTTTAGGTTCCGCGCTTAGGCGCCCAGTCCATATTCATCCAGGAGATGCTCCTTGTTGCGCCAGTCCTCTTCGACTTTGACGAAGAGTTCCAGGTGACAGCGGTGACCCAGAAGATGTTCAATTTCTTGTCTCGCTCTTATGCCGATTTCTTTCAAGCGGCTTGCTCCTTTGCCAATCACAATCTTTTTTTGCGAGAGCTTTTCGACAACGATCACACACTGGATGCGGTCGAAATCTTCTCGCACTTCTTCGAACTTTTCCGTGACTACAGCGGTTACATAGGGGATCTCGTCAACGGTTGCTTGTAAAACCTTTTCCCGGACAATTTCAGAAACCATCACGCGCAGAGATTGATCGGTTAGGTCATCTGCGGAAAAAATTGGTTCCCCTTCCGGAAGGTGCTTAAGGAAGCTCTCAACCAACACATCGATCATCTGGTTCTTTAGTGCTGAGATTGGCAAAACCTCGCGCCAGTCATATTCGTTGCGGTACCAATCAATCAATGGCAGGAGTGACGATTTGTCTTCCAGCTTGTCGATCTTGTTGAGCAATAGCAGCGCCGGCTTCTCCGACTGTTTTATTAAGTCGAGAACGAAACGGTCGCCATTGCCGGTCGAGACTGCCGCGTCGCGAATCAGACAAACCAGATCCACACCCATCAGGGCATCCTGCACGGCGGCCATCATGCGGCGGTTGAGTTCGTAGCCCGGCTGATGTACTCCCGGTGTATCTACCAAAACAATTTGCCCGCCGGGCTTTGTCAGCACACCCTGGATCTTGAAGCGCGTTGTTTGTGGCTTATCAGAGACCGCTGCAATCTTTTGCCCCACCATGCAATTCAGCAAAGTCGATTTGCCCGCATTGGGCCGTCCCACAAGGGCGACGTAACCGCTGTGGTGGTTTTTTTCTTTACTCTCTTCAGGATGTACTGTTTGATTTTCGATATATTTTTCTCCGCTACTAGCTATTGATGCAGCACGCCAAGGAGCGTTCCTTTTTTCGAGCGGGTCTTTCGGGCTCATATTACTTACCGCCAGTGCGCCAATGTTCACCACGCTCGTTGATCTTATCGAGCGCTTGCTGCAGCTCGTCGCGTTTTGCCAGCATTATTTCTTCGTTGGCGTCCCTAGGAACGTATATTGGTGCCGCTATTTCTACGCGAGCGCGTGTGAATGGCATGGGCATCTGAAATTGGTCCCAGCTTTTGGCGCTCCAATACTTCGCGGCCGTGATTGTAAAAGGAAGAATCGGTTGCCCCGTTTTCTTTGCGAGCAATACCGCGCCCATCTTTGCAATGTATCGCGGCCCCTTTGGCCCATCGATCGTAAATGCGGTCGGACAGCCCGCGCGCATCAGACGCACCATCTCAACGATGGCTCCCGTACCGCCGCGCGTGCTTGAGCCTCGAGCTGCTCCATAACCAAAACGCTGGATAAATCGAGCAATGTATTCGCCATCGAAGCTTTGCGAGGTCATAACTACGATGCCCCGACGCTGCCAATAATAGGTTGCCAGGAATACGCGGTTGTGCCAAAAGGCGTAGATCGGAACAGCCACATCGTGGCTTGCCGCCTCCCAATTCTCCCAACCTTCTACCTGCCAGCGCGCAGTGCGGCCGATCACTGTTATCAAAATAAAAAAGACAATATCCGCAGCGCGGATCAGGAATCGATCTTTGGCGCTGTAAGTCGAGAGTCTGGCAAAGCGAAAGACACGCTCGACAGTATCTTGCACTCTCGAACCCTTGAATCTTCGCTCGGCAGAAATATCCATATGAAAATTGTCGTGTCTAGTCTAGCAAACCACAGCCCGGCAGTTCATTGATAGAGATCCGGTTCACCCGTCGGTCGTGTTTTCCAGCGCTTATGAATCCAGAGCCACTGGTCAGGATAACGTCTGATCTGGTCCTCGATAACCAAGGAAAGCTCTGTCGTGAGTTTGCGCACGTCCTCGCTTTCGTCGCCCGTAGATTCCACTGGAATGGGAGGCTCTAGACGCAGCACAAATTTTCCTCGCTCTTTGTCCCAGGGCGCGAAGATAGGAATTATGGGCGCCCGAGTGCGGAGTGCAAGCTTGGCTACCATGAAATTGGTTGAGGCTGAAATACCGAAAAAGTCTACAAAGATTGCCTCATCGTCGAGAGTATTCAGATCCAACAGGAGCCCGAGTGGTTCGCCCGCTCGCAGGATTCTCAACATCGAACGTGCGGCCGAGAGTTTATCCAGCGTGCGGTTGCCGAAGCGGGCGCGAGAGCGGTCCACCAGCAGTTCAACCCTGGGGTTATCGATTCTACGCACCAGGAAGCTGAGGGGATGGCCAAGGAGCGAGAGCGCAAAACTCGTTAGTTCCCACGCTCCGAGATGACCCGTGAAAAGGATGACGCCTCGTCCCAGGCTTTTGGCTGTTTCCAGATGTTCGAGTCCTTCACAGTCTGTCAAACCGAGCAGGGAGTCGGGAGTAGCAGTTGCGAATTGACTGAAAACCCCAAGCTGCCGCCCCAAATTAACAAAGCAGGAGCGAAGGATCTGTCGCCTTTCAGATTCGCTCTTTTCGGGAAAGGCCAACTCCAGATTGCGTCGACCCGTAGTTCTCAGGCTGCGAGCTGAGGCGTATGCGACGTGACCCATTGCACGACCGAAGGCCATAGCCACCGACGCGGGCACGAAACCAAGCGCCGCAAGGATTGATCGCGCCAGGAGATACTCGAGCAGCGTTTTTGATTTTCCGTGCTTTGCCATGTGGCAGGACAGGAATTGTAGTTTAGCAGGTAAGTCGCGTTAGGTGACAACGCTGGTAATGGGTCAATTTGAAAAGCTTTTCTCATAATAGGCTACCGCCTTTTCCTGCGGGGACATGATGTCCGATATGCTTGAAGCGTATCCGACAAGCTGTGGCATATCGGACGTCAAATCCTGTCACCCGCCCCCCCTTTCTGATATATTTCGAACGCGGCGCGAAGGAATTACGTACGTAGCCATTAGCGGCGCCCCACGTGCGGTGGATCTCTCCTCGGACACTACGACAAGATTGGAGTTGGATGCAGAAACGCCGGATTCTCGTCGTCGATAACAACGATGAGTTGCGTGCTTTACTCGGAAGGGTTCTTCGGGAGTTGGGCCACGAAGTTGTGGTGACCGGTGAACGAGACGAGGCGCTGGCTCGCGAAGACCTGGACCAGTTTGATCTGGTGATCAGTGATCTGACTGAGGCCGAAGTTAACGGCACTCCAATTAGCGAGCTCCAGCGCAAACACCTGGTAACCCCCATTAGCGCTGAGACCGATCAGCCGGATATCATTAAAGCTTTCAAGATGGGAGCTGCGAATTACTTGCGGTTTCCCTACAACAAAGATGAACTGCGGGAAATAGTAGAGCAAACGCTTTCTTACAAACTACGTTACGTCGACGATCCCACACTTCTTTCTCATGTACATGAAAAAATTGAGTTTGAACTCCCCAGCGATCTGGCCCTGATGAACGGTGTATTGCAGTATTTGCACGAGCGCGTTTCAAAATTGGGGCTAATCAAGCCCGAGCGTTCAAATCTCTTTATCGCCCTCGATGAAGCTTTTGTGAACGCAGTCAAGCACGGCAATAAGAACGATCATAACAAACTCCTTAGGATCACGGCCGAGTTATCACCCAAGGAAGCTTGTTTTACCGTCGAAGACGAGGGGGAAGGCTTCAATGTGCAGGAGATCCCGGACCCTTGTGATCCCGCCAACTTGTTTAGAACGTCAGGCCGCGGCGTTCTCCTCATCTACAACATAATGGATGAAGTTGAGTACAATGCGCTGGGTAATCGCGTAAAGATGGTTAAGCGACCGGATGAACCGGTCGAAGCTCAACTCGTTGATCCAAACACACCTGACGACAGACACGCCTGACGCGATCGAGACTCTAAAAACCAGCAGCGTGGCTGGGATAGGGGACGCCGCGTTCTCTTTTTGGCGCGCATGGTTATGGTGGTTTCCGCCGGCCCTCATTGCTCTCGCCCTGGTCCTGTATTTTGTCGACCCCTTCATAGGCGAATGGGATGGCATGGACTACACCATGCTTTCACTCGTCGGATATCCTTCGTCAATGGCGCTGGGCCGCAACCTCTTCATCTTCGGGAACCATTCCTTGTTTGTGGTGGCCCATGCGCTCTTCAAGGTGCAACCAGAGAATGCCTACCTGATATTCAAATATGCAGTTGTTGTCCAGGCTCCTTTCGCTGTGATTGCGTGTTGGGTCATGGCCTGGAACCTTACCAAGTCAGTCTACACGGCTACGATTACGGCCCTTCTGGTAGTTTTCTCCCCGGTGTTTGTGATTTACGGTGGCCAGGTCATGACCGATGTTCCTTCGGTCCTCCTCCTGGTGACGGCGCTAATCATTCATCTTCAAGGTGTGCAACGAAGAAGTATCTGGCTCATCGTGGCAGGTGCGGGATTATTAGGCCTGGGAGTCAATCTACGCGAGACCATAGGGTTTTACGCGCCATGGCTCGTGTTGGCCCCCTTTGCTTGTGGCTGGAAACTGCGGCGTCGCGAGCTGCTTTATGTCGCCGCCTCCTGTGCCACCTTCGCGTTTTTTGCGGGCGGCTGGTTTGCCTACTGGTTTCTCACCGATCCGCATTACCGCTGGATATGGTTCGGTTGGCGGCAATCGATGGAGGAAGAGTCCGCGCGCCACCCGGTCGCGTTAAAAAACTTCGGGCCATTCCTGATGTACCTTTTCGTCAGCGCTCCGTTGGTTTTTGTCGCGCTGCCGTTCGCTCCTTTTCGTGAATGGCGTGAGCGCCGACTTTCACCTTTGTTATTGCTTTGGATTGTCGGACTGTTTGCCGATTTGTTGCTCTTCTTCAACTACAGCACGGCCGTCAATTGGCGCTACTTTCTCACGGGCCTTCCAGCGCTCGCACCTTTGTCGTCACACTGGTTGTTGCGCACTACCGAAATCAAGTTTGGCGGAATCCGGCAGGCTTTCGTGGGATGTGCGGCCGGCATTGTCGCCATAGCGATCGTCTTCAGTATTTACATGCGACCGGTGAGCCGTGAGTTCATACAGAAACGTGCCATGAGCAAGGAATATAAACAGCGACTCTTACAGGTGCCGGCTAATGCGGTGATGATCTCGGGCTCCCAGACAATTGCCGTCACCTATTGGGCGGCAATAGGCGCAGGTCAATGGAGAACCATTGGAACCGGTGGCGGCTGGCCCGGCGCTAAGCTCTTCTCGACGATTGAAGATTACCTTAGAGAAGGTAGACCTGTATTTATCGACACTGATCCGCGTTGGTGGTTACCTTGCGGCTGGCAGCGAGATGAGATTCCGCGAATAGTCGAGTTGGAGCAGCATTTCAGTTTTCGTCGTGTTACCGACACCATCTACGAATTGCGACCCCTTGGAGACGAAACGGCTCGCGATATGCCAAACTTGAAAAAATTGCTGCCCGAGAACCGGCCGGAAGACACCAGGAAGTGTCCTCCCGGACGTGCGTGAGAGACTCGCGCACTCCAGTAATTCCCCAGCAAATGCCCTACGAAATCTTTCTTGCCGTCCGCTACCTTCGCTCGCGCCACAAACGCCGCCTTACCCGCGTTACCGCCTCGGCAGCAATACTCGGTATCACGATGGGTGTTGGCGCACTGATTGTGGCCCTCGCGCTTGCAAACGGTTTTCGCAATGAAATGAGGGATAAGATTCTGCAAGGGACAGCACATCTCAGCGTACTCCGCGCAGACGGTCTCCCCATACAGGACCACATCGACGTAGCCGCTCGTATTCGCCACATTGACGGCGTCGTTAGTGCTGCCTCAACAACTTATGATGGCGCGGTCGCCAGCGGACAAAAGGGTTCTGCCTACGCAGTCTTGCGTGGCACTGAAAAGCAAGTGGGGCAATCAACGCTGTTAGGGCAATGGCTGCGAGAAGGTTCGTTTGCTCCACTATTTGAACGGCCGGAGGGAAGTGAGCAGGGAATTCCGGGTGCTGTGGTTGGTTCTGAACTTGCTACCAGGATAGGGCTGGCAGTGGGTGACATCTTTAACGTTATTCCAGCAAGTGCAAGCAGCGGGGGGCTTCATCCCGCTACCCGACGCCTTCGCGTGGCAGGTATCTTTCGCTCGGGTTTGTTTGAATACGACTCGACCTGGGTCTACATCTCCCTTGATACTGCAACTGCTTTTGCCGGTGGTAATCATGCGGCATCAGTTATCAGCGTGCAGGTAAGAGATGTTGACGACGTAAAACAAATAGCCGAAAAAGTACGAGCAGCGTTGGGCAACGGCTATACAACCGTCGACTGGCAACAAGCCAATCAACCACTCTTTACGGCGCTTGCCGTTGAACGTCGCATGGGACTCTTCATCATCGGTCTTATCATAGTGATAGCGGCGCTTAATATTACGTCGACGCTGATACTGGTTGTAGTCGAGCGCAGGCGCGACATTGCCATCCTCAATGCATTGGGTGCCACTGGGAAAGGAATAATGAGTCTTTTCGTGATTGAGGGAGCGGCCATCGGTGCGATGGGTGCGCTTGGCGGAGTATTGCTTGGTCTCGTTGCTTGTGCGATTGGCAATCATTACAAGCTTGTGAGTCTGCCGGCTGACGTCTATTCAATCAGCAATGTGCCGCTGGTTGCGAAGGCCGGCGAAATTGCCCTTGCGGCGCTTGCTGCTTTTTGCCTGAGTGTGTTGGCCACTCTCTATCCGGCCCGCGCGGCCGGCCGTCTGCGGCCAATCGAAACACTGCGTGACGCAGGCTAAGAACACTCAGATGCCCAAAGTGCAAAGTGCAGTGTCAGTAAGTTCATCGAGTCGCAATCGGCTGGGGAAACGAGGCGTGTCGCGCTCCTCAAGTGAGAATTGGGATTCGAAAGCGTCGCGATTACCGGTGCGTCTGGTTCTGGAAAATCTACTTTGCTTCACTTAATCGGCGGTCTGGAGACGCCGGATCATGGAACCATTATGCTGGGGCAATTCGATCTTGGACGCGTTCGTGGGAGAGAAGTGGCCAGTTTCCGCCGCGGCAGGATTGGATTCGTTTTTCAGTTTCACTACTTGCTGCCGGACCTTTCCGCGGCCGAGAACGTTGCCCTGCCCTTGCTGATTGCCCGACACAAGACTGGTGCGGCCTTAGGTTGTGCCCGAAATGCATTGACGGAGCTTGGAATGGAAAGCAGAGCCGACCATCCGGTGTCACATCTTTCCGGCGGTGAACAACAACGCGTAGCAGTTGCCCGTGCGTTGATCTCAAAGCCACACCTTGTTTTAGCTGATGAACCTACCGGCAACCTTGACGCGGTAATCAGTGAAGATATTGGGAAAACGTTGACAGATTACGCCCGCACGAACCTGGCTATTCTCGTAGTTGCGACGCACAATGAAGGACTGGCGCGTCTTTGCGATCGAGTTTTGCTCCTGGAAGAAGGTCGGGTCTACTCTAGTTGAGTGTGGCCTCTGAAAAACTACGGGCTTTAAGTCTTTTACTAGAAAGAACCGACAATACTTTTTGCCCCTTGGTTCATAGGTTATAATGGCACCAGTGGCCGGGCACGAGATTTTTCGCCCGGCACCGTAATCATAAAGCAGCTTTCAAAAAGCGGTAATAAAAAGATGTTCGAACGCTACACCGAAAAAGCGCGCCGGGTAATCTTCTTTGCGCGCTACGAGGCCTCCCAATTTGGCGCTCCGGCTATCGAACCAGAGCACTTGTTGTTGGGGCTGATGCGCGAAGACAAAACCCTGACAGGGCGCTTTTTCCCGCGAGCTCAAGTTTCCATAGAATCGATCCGTAAAGAGATTGAGGGCCGCACCTTGCTGCGGGAAAAGATCTCCACCTCCGTAGAACTTCCACTGGCGCCGGAAACCAAGCACGTTCTTGCCTTCGCCCACGAAGAGAGCGACCGGCTGCAGCACCGCCACATTGGCACCGAACACCTTTTGCTCGGACTTCTCAGGGAAGAGCGATCGATGGCTGCCGAGATTCTTTATGAACGCGGTCTGCGGTTGAACGCTGTGCGGGACGAAATCGCGCGGCAGTCAGGCGCCGACGCTCGCACCACGCAGAAGAAGGACACACCTCACCTGGTCGAGTTCTCAAGAGATCTCACTGAAGATGCGGCAAACGACAAACTGGATCCTCTTGTGGGTCGAGAACCCGAAATCGAACGCCTCGTGCAGATACTTTGCCGGCGCACCAAGAACAATCCGGTGTTAATCGGCGAGCCTGGAGTGGGCAAGACTGCAATCGTCGAAGGACTGGCGCAACGAATAGTCCGTGGCGAGGTGCCGTCGTTCCTCGAGAACAAGCGAATCCTTTCTCTAGATCTATCGCTTATTGTTGCCGGTACCAAATATCGAGGGCAATTCGAAGAGCGTTTGAAGCAAATTATGCGCGAACTGGTCGAGAACCCCCAGTACATTGTATTCATTGACGAACTGCACACATTGGTGGGGGCCGGTTCGGCCGAAGGTTCGCTTGATGCTGCGAATATTCTAAAACCCGCATTGTCCCGTGGTGAGATTCAGTGTATAGGTGCGACTACGCCTGCCGAGTTTCGCAAGTCAATCGAAAAGGATCGATCGCTTGAACGACGTTTCCAGGCCGTGAAGGTCCCACCGCCTTCCGAAGAAGAGGCTGTGGGAATTCTTGATGGAGTACGTGAGCGTTACGAGAGTTTTCACCAGGTTCGTTATACAGACGATGCGCTGGAGGCCGCGGTTTACCAGTCGCACCGTTATATTCCGGATCGATTCCTGCCGGACAAAGCAATCGATGTGATTGACGAGGCCGGTGCACGTGTCAAGCTTCGCGTCAGACGGGAGCAGGGCAATCTCGCAGATTGGAATGAGCTAAACGAATGGTCGCGTTCCTACGGTGATACTTCCAGCTCGCGCGCCGCGCAAGAGGACGCGCTCGTCGCTGCGGAAGTCACGCGCGACGATGTTGAGGAAGTAATTGCGCGCTGGACCGGCATTCCGGTCACGTCGCTCAAGGAAGAAGAGACACAAAAGTTATTGCGAATCGAAATTGAGCTGCACAAACGAGTCGTGTCGCAACGTCCGGCGATCTCGGCGTTGGCTAGAGCTATCCGGCGCTCGCGTGCCGGTTTGAAAAACCCGTTGCGTCCGGTTGGCTCGTTCCTCTTTCTTGGACCTACGGGAGTGGGCAAAACTGAGGTGGCTCGCTCTCTGGCGCAGTTCTTATTCAGCAGTGAACGCGCATTGATACGCTTCGATATGTCAGAGTTTATGGAGAAGCATTCGGTATCTAAACTCATTGGGTCTCCACCTGGTTATGTGGGTCATGAAGAAGGCGGCCAACTAACCGAGCGTATCAAGCGCTCACCCTATGCGGTCCTGTTGTTTGACGAGATCGAAAAGGCTCATCCGGATATTTTCAACATTCTCCTGCAGGTCTTTGAAGACGGAATCCTTACCGATGCCCTGGGCAATACAGTCGATTTTAAGAACGTGATCATCATCATGACTTCCAACATTGGCGCTCGATTTATTCAGAAGAAGGGCGCGTTGGGGTTCCAGGCAAACACCGATACCACCAGAGAAAAAGTGGAAGAAATGGTAATGTCTTCGGTGCGGCAGACGTTTAATCCGGAGTTTATTAATCGTCTCGACGAAATCATTATCTTCGATGAGTTGCTGGATCATGAATTGCTGGAAGTCGTCCAGCTTCAGATTGAGCAGATCAACAAAACGATGACCAGGCATGGTCTCGAGGTCAAACTTACCGACGAGGCAAAGCGATGGATTGTCGAAAAGACCTGTGGCGACCGTTCGTACGGTGCCCGTCCCCTGCGGCGCGCATTGCAGAAGTATGTTGAGGATCCGCTGTCGGAAGCATTGATTCAGGGACAACTCGAGGGCGCGTCACAGATAGAAGTATTTCTGTCAGGTAATGAACTGGACTACCGTCCAGTTGGCGTGGAAGCCCCCAACGATGCGCTGCTGATTCACTGAAAAGAGAACCACCCCCCTTCTAGTCCAAGGTCCGAAGTCCACGCAAGTCAATCGGCTGGCTGGACTTCAGGCTTTGGACTTTCCACTTTGTTGCCGATATAATGCGCCACTTTGCTACACAAAAGCTGGCAACTGGGCTCACTAAGTCTGAATCCAAGTTGCGTTTTCGGCCCAGTTCAGCACGGGTTTTTTTTGCCTTTATCTTCTGATCGAAAGATTATTATTCACTCATTAGCTCCCCGAAGTTTCTGAGGCTCGGTAAGAACTACTAAGGGAATTGGTGCCTATGCACTTATATCGCGCGTTTTTGCTCGTTTTCGTGAGCGCCATAGTCGGAACCATCATCGCGACACCTGGACGCGTGAACGCCCAACAACCACAACAACCCCCACAACCTCCAAAACTTGTCGAATCGGTAGATATCACCGGCAATCGTCGTCTCCGCAAAGACGACATCCTTTACTATGTGCAAACTCGTCCCGGCGACCCATATAGCGCCGAACAAGTGGAACGGGATTATCAAACTATCCTAGCGTTGGGTTTTTTCGATAAGACCGCCACACGCGTCTTGACTGAGCCCGGTGCTCGCGGCGGGATAAACGTAATCTTCGAAGTCAAAG
>WNFY01005263.1_pt1 | contig 21710 bp, 23 predicted proteins | sample 5400091 | NCBI WGS metagenome assembly WNFY01 (sample SAMN13153364, study PRJNA577476) | soil metagenome | isolation source: 60 cm soil or saprolite under grassland replicate 1 | place: USA:California | collected 2016-06-15
AGCTAGAGCTGTTCAAACGTTGGACAACGCAAAGAAACAGCTAGCCAACCCAGAGGAGAAAAGTGCCAAGGGCGTGATCGGCCTCGACAGCGTCACAGTTCTTCCACCTATCGCGCGTCCAGCCAAGATCATATGCTTGGGAGGAAACTTCTCCGACCATCTCCAGGAAGGGTCCGCTAGCCTACCACCATTTCCAGTATCCTTCCTCAAGTCGCCTACCTCTCTCGTGGGACACAAGGCTCCCGTCTTCTATCCGCCAAAGGTCAAACTCCTCGATTATGAAGTGGAGCTAGCTGCTGTAATCGGCGAGAAGTGCAAAGATGTCTCGAAAAAAAATGCCCTAGACTATGTGGCGGGCTTCTCCGTCTTCAACGACATTAGCGCTCGAGATATACAGTTCGCGGAGATGAAAAGAGGCTTCTGCAATCTGGGCAAGAACTTCGCCTCGTTCGCACCAATGGGACCTTTTCTAGTCACTCCGGACCAGGCCGGAAACCCAGACAATCTGGAAATGGAACTCCGGGTCAACGGCCAGACAAGACAATTTTCCAGCACGAAGAACATGGTCTTCAAGATGCGAGAGCTGGTCGAATTTTTCTCCTCAATGACCCTCGAACCAGGCGACATTATCACGTCAGGAACCCCTTCTGGAGTTGCAATCTACAGGAAGCCGGACAAGACACCGTATCTCTTGAAGCCGGGAGATCTCGTCGAGTCGAAAATCGAGAGTCTAGGAAAGCTTCAGAACATAATTGTTCGAGAGACCAAGCCTGCAAGACTGACCGTAACGCCAGCTCGCACCTGCTAGGACCGGTTCTCCGTTCAAGAACGCTGAACACGGAACGAGTTAAATTGACCAGAGTCAAGCGACCCTAGGAATAGTCATGACAACCAAACAGAACATGCAATTTCCCCGAATCAACTTCGTGGCGCTACTGGCCGGCGCTCTTTTCTTGGTCAGTATCTTCCTCTACTGGTGGGGCCTCGACACCACCGGGTCCATAGCCGGGTCGAGCGTTAGCGACTCTCTTCGATGGTCCCTCTGGAGCGGCCCCTCAAACACCCCAATAAGTTCGACACAATCGTTTCAGACGCTCGTCACATATAGTCCAGCGATTGGCACCCTCACAATCGCCTCCGCCATCCTATTGTTGCTCGGGAGCATTCCAAAGGCTCATCGCGTGCTAGTTGGGGGCGTCGTCGTCTCCGTACTTACTCCCATCATCTACGCTCTGCTTGTGAACTATACAGTTTCGAATGGATGCGGTGGATCGTCCAACTGTATTAGTGGACCATTCGGCACAGAAACCATGAACGTGGGGATTCTGAGTCTCACTCGCACCTGGGGCTTTCAACCGGGCTTCTATCTGGAAATCGTCGGCGCGGTCCTAGCGATCATCGCCGTAGCTTTCCACCAGACCTTCTTGAAAATGAAGGCCCCATAATCCGGCCACTAGTCGCATCTCTTCTCGAGCCTAGGACCCCGCTACGGTGTTTGTGGCGGGCCCGGCGGGAGTTGAACCCGCGACAACCGGGTATCATCCTCGGAGGTAAAAGCCTCACCAGAGACACTTCTCTACCGGTGCTCTACCTCTTTAGGACCCCAGGAGGGATCTGGCTAAGCTACGGGCCCACGTCACAGCCCGAAACTAGATCCATCTATATTAGATGATTTTCAGGGCGCGACCAACAAGGTGCGGGCCATCGCCCCAGTCAATATTAACCCGTAATCACGAGTCCCCGGCTATCAATGGTCGACCTCTCCTCGTTAATCAGCTTTCTGAGCGCAATAAGCTCGATCGCCATCATACTAGGGGCTATCTTCGTCGTCTTTCAACTCAGACAAAACGCGAAGCTAATCCGGACAGCAAGTCTTGAGACCAAGTCGAACATTTCATTCTCGGTGCTCGAAAAAATCACGGAGGAATCCTTTGCCCGCCGGCGGAAGAACATGCACGATGCGGTAAAGAAGTACAGCCAGGTCAATTGGGAAGATTTCGACGACACTCTAGAGGACTTCGAGGCGCGAAACTTCGGCTACATCTACGAGCTAATAGGAGAACTCGTAAGGGAGGGAATTATCGACTTGACGATTGCCATACACTCCCTCCGATACTTGATCGTGTTCGATTGGCAGACATTCGAGCCCCTTGTCAAACATCTCATGGAACGATACAAGGTTCCAGTCAACCCCTACGAAAACTTCGAGTGGCTGGCCCAAGAAACGCGAAACTTCCTCCAGAGCTCGGGAAAGATTGCCGAAGGATCCCGCTCATCGACGCTGCACAAAAAGCCCGTTACGATGCTTGTTATCGCATGAACAATATGTAGTTCGATTATGGAAGGGATAGATCCTATCCAATACTTGACCATTATTCGGCTCTATTCGGTGGCAACCCCAGAGGTTTAACTAAAGTAAGACGTCATTCTCGGAGAGACTTTGGAAGCATTGGACGAGTCCTACAAGCTCGAACAGTCAACTCTCAAACTTGCGAAGGGGGGCGAGACGAGTATCGTCTACGGCATCCCGTCGAAGATCCATGACCCTGCCACCTGCCTCATCATTGCCCATGGAGCGGGCGGTCCCATGCACTCGCCGTTCATCCGCTACTTCCATACGGAGCTGGCAAAGCAGGGTTTCATCACAGTCAAGTTCAATTTTCCTTACATGGAAGCCCATCGAAAGGTGCCTGATAGGACCGAGATCTTGGAGGGAAGCTACCGGGCAGTGATCGAACAGGCGAAGCAGAACAGACAAGATCCCGATCGCATCTTCATTGGGGGAAAATCGATGGGAGGCCGAATCGCCTCGCAGGTCGCGGCGACGGACGGGGTCGATGTTAACGGTCTTTTCTTTCTTGGATACCCCTTGCATCCGCCGGGAAGGACTGAACAGTTGCGGGACACGCACCTCTACCGGATTACGAGACCAATGATCTTCCTGTCAGGAACGAGGGACAGCTTTGCTGGAAAATCTCTCCTCGAGAAGGTTGTTGCAAGGATCGGCCCAAATGCCCAACTACACTGGATAGAGAATGGAGATCACAGTTTCAAGAGACCAGGCGAGAAACCGCCCCATACCGAAGGGACACAAGAAGCTCTCTCGGCTCTCTTGGGCTGGCTTAGAAGCGTCCATTGACACCCGAACCTACTGGGAAGTTTACCGTACAATTCTCTATCTTTAAATAAACGAGCGGGTGCTGTCTATGTTTAGAAGAACAATGTGCGACACATGTGGCTGTTCTTCAGAGCAGGAAGACTCTAAGCAAGAAGAGGAAGCCTAGCCCTATACCTGCTGGGGCATTGACACTTCCCAACTCTCCCGAGGGAGTCGAGTTCGACTCCTTCAATTTCTTCTTTTCAAATCCTAACTATGCAACGCCAAGAGTCTGTGCTCTGCTCGCGAGACCTGTGGTTAGAAGAAGCGCGGCAGCACGAATATCGCTGCAAGGCCAACGGCTACTAGGACAAAGGCGATGACGATTCCTACGACGATTGCCATTATTCCAACTCCTATCGCTCCGAGCCATCCGGTTCTAAAGTAGTGCTTCACCAAGAGGAGAAAGATCAACAGGCCTACGAGAAGACCGAATGGCCACGGGAGAAAGACGACTATCGCTCCGACAAGGAACGTCCCGACGCCGGCGATCCCAAGTGCCTCGCCAAAAGTGACCCGCCGGCCAACTACTATTTCCCCAGCCAACCATAGAACGAATCCGATGACTAGGAGATAGATGATGAAGACCAGGTAGTATAGCCCGGTCCGCGGCTAGCGGGAGCCGGCCGAGAGTATGCACGGCTGTCACCCGTGCGACACTCGATGAAACGCATCGAGCGCACTGCGGGTTCGAATCCCGCCCTGGGCGCCATGGTCATTAAGTTGTTATGTAAACGGGCGGCAAATTCCTGAGATCGATGGGCTGGGCTAGTTGATTACGACGGTGAGGATTGTTGTGTTTGTTAATCCTGACTCTGTGGACGCATATATGGCAAACCTGTAGGTTTTGCTCGTGATAGACTGTCCGAGCGATACGGACACAACTACACTGATGCCTCCTCCGGCTGGGGCAGGCTTGGCGTTCGCTGGGCTGAACTGGATAACTGGTCCTAGTGTTGAGTTCGTGAAAGGGTCGTTGGTTGTGAAACTGATCGTCGCCGTATTTGTGAAGGGGTGGGTTGTCGTCACCGTGAGTGTGGTATTGACCATTTTGGCGGGTCCGGTAAGTGTGACAGTATCAGGAGAAAGTGCCAGCGTGAAATTGCCGGTGATGTCATGTATCCATGTTCCAGTTGTGTTGGAAGACCAGTAGAACCAGCCTGTGAGGTGCTGCGCTCTAAAGAGCAGTGTGGAATTGATGATCCATTGTTCGTTTACGTCGCCGGGGATGTTCCCCCAGATTGCTCCGAATTCGCCGATGTCGAAGGCTTGACTCGTAAAGTTTTCTTGGGCCTGGTATGCGTAAATTGGAGTATTGGGGCATTTCGTTCCTGAAGGCGCGGTCACATTTCCGGTCACATTTCCGTAATAGTTCCTGAGAGTTTGCAGGTCACCTGAGCAAGCTTGCCATGATTTAGAAGGAACGGGGTATTCATCGCGGTACCAGTGAATAGAGCTGACAGTATTGGAAAGCGGGTCTGAATAGGGACTGAAGACAGCTCCGCCTGCTCCGCCTCCGTAGTAGGAGAAGAAGGGTGCTTCCTGGATAAACGCGATCCTGTTATCGTCTGTGTCTCTGAGGGCTTTGAGTAGCTCTCCTATTCTGGCGTGCCATGCGGCCCTTATTGTAGAAGGAGATGTAGTCGAACAATTGACCGGCTCGTTTAGAAGGTCGTAGCCGACCACCAGGGGATTATCCGATGTAATGCGTGAGATCTTGAGCCATAACTGTGTGAGATGATAGAAGCCGGACGTTGCCAAAGATGAATTTGTCATGAAGAAAGTGTCACCCATCTTGCTGAGATAGTCTCCATATGTGTTGCAGTATTGGGAAGGCCCCAAAAAGCGCAACAAGCTCTGGTTGTCGTAGGAGTTGTCGGCGTCAGCGTGGAGCTTAATGATCACGTAGAGACCTTGGCTAGTCAGGCCGTTGATTTGGTTCGATAGGAGTGTGAAGTTGTTTTCATTGTACGAAATATCGCTGGGACTTGAGCTGTTCTCTAGTGCCCCCCACTCCTTGACAAGTCTGACAGCGTTGAAACCCGTGTTCTTGATTCTCCATGCGTTTGCCACAGGGTCCCCAGTCATGGCGGGTAGGTTGCGAGGATGGTCTCCATAGTTAAATCCCACGAGGGTCACATCGCGACCGTTCGCGTTGACGATCCGCGCCCCCTCCACATGGAGAGCAGAGAGAGTATGGTGGACAGGAGGGGGGTCAGAAAGAAGAAACATACGCAGATAGACGACCGGTCCAAGAATCGCGATCAATGATAGGCCGATGATGATAAGAGGATAGCGCTTCTTCATTGTTTCTCCAGGAATCTATGCCAACTTGGTTCCAGACTCAATAGATACAAGGATACTAGGTCGGCCCCTGCCAATAAGTCTGCTTGATTACATGCAATCCTTTGAGATAACCTGTAATCCGACTCTAGCCGTCTACTCATAGTCGATGCACTAGTAACCAATTGTGGGCCAACGCCTGGGTTCTCCTCGGGATCATCATTGAGCAGCATAGAATCCACGATATCGCCTCGGAACCTCTCCATGTCTGGACTGTAATGGCGCTCTACCCAAGCTGGCTCGTCAACAGCTTCGTGATAGCGCAAACTATCTTAGGGTATCTGATATCAATCATGTTAGCCACATAGCCGTGCCGGTGGGAGACACAGGATTGGTCGTGTTGCCTCCATAGAGCGTTCCAAGTTCACTCGAGTTAGGGCCTGAGAACATGTTAGGATGAGAAAAAAAGGGGGTGTTTGATGGCTGACCCCCGCTATAGCAGAGGCAGTCCAAGGGTTACGGTCACGGTTGTACTGTGGGACAGTGTCCCGCTGGAAGCTGTGACAGTTATTGTGTAAGTGCCAGGCGTTGTCAGAAGGCTGGTTGAAACGGTCAGGGTTGAGGAGCCGGTCCCGCCAGCCGCAAGGATGATGCTTGAGGGGTTGAGCGACGTGGTGGGATTGTCGAGTGTGATCGGCCCTGTCACGGTAGCCGTGAGCGTCGCAGCGCCGGTAAATCCGTTGAGGCTCGTCAGCGAGATCGTGGATGAACCAGAGGTTCCTGCGCTAAGGCTCATACTGGATGGATTTGCGCTGATAGTGAAGTCTGGAGGGGGCGGGGGAGGCTGCAACTGATGGATACGCCAGGCCGTTAGTGCGTGTAGCTCCCATCCCGAGAAGCTGTGCCAAGTCTCGTTAACATGGTCTCTGTCCCAGAAGACAAAGCCCTGAACATCAATCAGAGTCGTTGCGGATGCTGACGTGGTCTGCTGGACCAGAGTATTGTTGTCGCATGCTGTTCCTGTTCCACAGTATCCGGCGGCAAGCCAGTCACGGTCAATTTCCACATGGATCCTGCCCCAGCACGTGGGATCTGAAGCAGATGTGCACGATGTGGAATAGTTGGGTACGAGCGCTGGATCAAATAGGTTGCCGTAGCTGTCACACCAATGGCCCGATGGCGTGGGCGTGCCCCCATTCACAGTATCATAGCTTGCGCTGCAGTCCTGATAGTTCCAGAATGCCCGTCCGACCCCGTTGATCTCGACGAAGGCAGCGACAACCTGCCCCTTCGAATTGGTGATAGTACACGAGGGTCCAGGACTATGCCAGCCAGACGGTGTAGCCCCTGGTGTCAGCCACCTCTTGGCACCCTGCGAGCCCGAGATGTATGGGTTCTCGGTGATTCCTGGGGAGAAGAGGCTGTTGCTGTAAGAGCTGGAGCCGGTCATGTTGTCTGTGATGTCGGAGATGCGAACTATCCATGGTGATGAGCATGGGACATTGGGGTTCCAGGAGCCGGCGCTGTCCACGGGGAAGGCAGCGACAATCGTAGCGGGTAGGGCAATGAGAGCGCTTAGGATGATCGCCGTTAGACAGACGGCTAGTGGCCATCGTGCGGGTTTTCTTGAGTAGAGCGTAGAGCTAGCTTGTTCGGTCAAAGTATTTTCTAAGGGAGGATATCGACGCAGAAATATTTGGGTGGGATGTCCACAAATGCTCAGCCAGCACACTCTATTCATCACTAGTGTTCAGACTAACTAGGGCCCAAGCAAACCGCGACAGTTGTGGACACGAGAGTAATATCGTGAGCACAGGAAGCTGAGTTCATGACCATGATGGAACAGACAGATGGTCAAGGAAGGATATGCCCTTCATGCTCAGAACCGTCAGTTCTCTTCTGTAGCTATTGCAGCCTCTGTCTATCGGAGTGTTGTGATTGCTCCTCTGAGACCGACCCAGCGGACACGATGCCGGGTTAGACTTTGGTTGCACCTGTAACCAGTTGTATTCTGGTTGACAGGATTTGGCTCATGACAAACTCCGTTGACCGGTTGTAAACGTCCCGATTATATGGAAAGAGGCCGATTATCAGACAGAGCAATGGAACGGATAAACATCGCTGTGATCGGCGCGGGCTATTGGGGACGCAAGGTCATCTCTGAGATCTTGGGGCTTTCCAGAGACGGCTTCAATCTGGGCCTGCGATCAGTAGTGGACAGCTCACCCGACGCGATTGAGTATTGTAGGAGGGAGTTTGGACAGCTCGATTACCGTTCGGACTATCACGACCTACTATCTGATCCCAAAGTCTCGGCTGTACACATATGCTCTCCGAACAGTACACACTTCCAGATTGCATCCGAATTCATCAGGAGAGGGAAACACGTACTGGTCGAGAAACCTCTCGCTGCAAACTCTGCCGACGCCTTCGAGCTGGTAAGACTGGCAAAAGAACACGGCAGAGTTCTATGCACGGGCCACGTTCACAGATTCAACAACGGCGTCCGAGCACTGCGACGGCTCATGACAAGCGGAGTTCTGGGAGACCTTTACTATCTCCATCTCAAATGGACAGGGCTCCTCGCCTCCCAGACTAACAGGGAAGTGATCTCGGATCTGGGTCCCCACCCGTTTGACATCTGCAACAACCTGCTTGACACATGGCCCAGGAAAGTCTCTTGCAGAGGCAGAGGCTTCAGGACAAACGCGGGATACGAGATGGCCAACATCTACTCCGAACATCCAAGCGGGCTCGACGCGGGCATAGAATTGAGCTGGCTGGACATGGAAAAGCATCGGGATGTTAGCGTAGTCGGGAGCGATGGAGCAGCCCGGCTTGACTGCATCGACCAGAGGCTCATCCTACAACGAAAAGGTGGAGCTGAACCAGTGCTTGTTCTACCAAACAATACATTGAGAGAGGAAGTACTGCACTTTGCAAGTTGCATCGAGCACAACCCGTCGCCCGAACCCTACCAGAACATTGCCAGTGGCACGCTGGGAGCAAGCGTTGTAAGACTCTTGGAAGCGTCAAAGAGATCGCTCGAAGAAGATCGTACAATAAGAGTCGAGATGCCACGCCTTGAAGACTCATCGATTCGCGAACAAGTAATCGGGCTACATCCAGAACAACCAAGCGTGAGAGGAGCCTAAGATCCGAGAAGACAGACTCGTTCAGTGGATTCGGCTAAAGGATCTATAGGAGGTCGTCTCAGTCGACTACGACTGTCGATGAGAAACATTCCCATGTTCTGAGCAAGACGAACATCCAGATGTGCCAGGACTGCCATCGGTTCTTTATCATAGCCTACGAAAGAAATGACAGGGGAGAATCGGTGGAGACCGGGTATGAACTCGATATACGCGTGCTTTCATCCGGTATGGTCAAAGCTCGGAGCGGAGAGTGGGAACCACCATCCTCTGTGGAAGACTACCATCGGAGAAGGTCGGACAATGATTCCAACGAGAAGAGTTGTTGGTGATCGTGTTTCCCGATCCCTGGTTGGCAATCAGAAATCTTATTGAAAAATTTAGTTGAAAATGATTTTTGGGTCCGGAGAGACACCGAGTGTCTCTGCGGATCGTTATGAAAATCTAGGGTTTCTGCAGTGGATGCACTGGAGCGATTGAAGGGGCGTTGGCTGGGGCCATTGTGATCCGAAACTCGTTGGGCCCCACTATTTGCGCGAAGACCTGGTGCTCGCTCAGTCCGATGTCTACTGTCGTGTTGACTAGGTCTTTCAGCAGGGCTTTGACCGCTTCGCCGTAGAAGAGAGAGGCTTTTCGGCCGAATCCATGGTTCAGTATTACAGTTGTCAGATGTCCATCGTTCGTGTATTCGAATCTGAAAGCCTTTCCGTATCTGGGACCGAGTAGCTCGAGTGCTCGGACCGATGTTTCGAGGTCGACTCGTTTGAAGAGGAAAGCTATCAGGTCCTTGGCTAGGTTCTTTCCGAACCAGCCGCCGAGCTCTTTGGCTTGCTCGTCAGTGACGAATCCTACTAGTTTCTCGAAAATGTCTGAGGGCAGCGTGACGAAGCCTAGTCTGTCGGCAAAGACGTCCCATTCGACGAATTTTCTAAGGGCTTGGTTTGCGAAGTAGTTGACACTTACACGTTGTTCGTGTGCCAGCTTTTCCAACTGGTAGTCGATGTCTTCATCAATCCTTACCGTCCTTGTGACGCTTTTTGTCTTGTTCTTGAACTGATAGCTTCTCAACATGGTTGCTTCAGAATAGTTTGGCGTAGCTTATATGCGTAACTAAGCAGTTGTGTTCGTGTTGAGTTCACATGTGTTTAAATGTACTCGGACAGTCGGCGATTCCCGAAGACCGCAAAATCGGATACAACTGAACACTATTGTGTTCTGATATATCCTTCTGTGATAGATCCAACCTCGACAGTAGGCATTCCGATACAGGGTGAAGAGGGTTGGTTCATTTCGGACAGAACCGGTTCTGGTTGATGGCTAATAACCGTTTCCGCATACCACCGCCCTAGATTGAAGCCGTCTGTCGGGAAGAGTGTTCAAACGGGTGAGCTTGAGGTCTCGGCCGTTCACTGCGAAGTATATTGACTGAAATCTAGGGCGTTGAGTTAAGGCTTAACACTGGCGGAGGGGGAAGGTTCAACGATCGCTACTTTGGTCTCGATCGTTCATTCGCCGCCCCAAGAAATAGTCGTAACAGGTCTGACGAGTTTCACTTCGCAGCAGAACCTAGCTTCAATGATCGCGTTCGTCATGAACGTCTCAGCCCTTCCGGATGAGTATGTGAAGGGCAAGATCTACGCCTCAAACGTCTCGCACGCTCCCATGGCCAAGTACAACAATATGATCCGGGTGGGCAACATGGAGGTTCCGGTCATAGACGTCTCGTCCAACATTGCTCTCCGAGACTTGGCCCGATGGATACGGGAGAATCACCAGACCTCTCCCGACAAGTCTTAACTAATCATGAGGACCCGGTGAGCCTCGTCCCGGGGTAGCTCAGCCTGGAAGAGCTTCCGAGTCGCCTTCGAGCGACGGAGACGCTGTAGGTGTGCGCCCAGCGCGCATGCAAGTCAGCCTTCTAGGCTAACAGTTGAAACCGGAGAGGCTCCGCGCGAGAACCCCGAAATGTCGCCGGTTCAAAACAGGACAAAACAGTCCTGGGAAGTTCCGGCCCCCGGGACCAAGCATCAACGCGGGGGCCCAGAGAGTTTCGTAGGATTCGGTAGACTACCTACTTTGATCTAACAGTGGTAGGTCTTGTCTCTATTTCTCTAAGGATAAGCTCGTTCTGCTTCATGATTATCTTGTTCTGCTCCGTAAGAATTCTCAAAGCGCTCGCTATCAGAGACAGCGATGGATTATCCCACTTGAACTCCGTCTCTTTCAAGGCGAGAGCCTGCTTCCCTTTGATTATCGAACCTCGAAGATTCTCGTCAGTGTCATCGTCGGCGAAAGCTACACGCTGCCTCTTGTCCATCTTCTCCGACATGCTTGTTGCCGCGTGTTCCCGTTTGACGTCTGGATAGCAGTCCTCACAGAACCGGAGGCCTTTAAGCTCAAGTAGAGGATCGATAAGGCTCAACGTCTTTCCGCATCTGGAGCAGAAGTCTGCCAACTTCTATTATCAGCTCTGACTGACTTCCGCCCCGTGGCACTATTAAAGAGTCATGTAACCCGCGTCAAGACACGAAAATGTTGTTGACGCTGGCTAGATAGGCAGTCTCTAAGTTCTAAGCCTGTTTACTGGCGATGCGGCGATTGGGTCGCTACGCCTAGGTTCAACTCCGTAGATCGGCCTAATCGCACCTGCGGCCAGTTGGGTCTGGCCGTCCATGTTGTGTTTTATCCATTCTGGCACTATGACAGCTCTGAGCAATTGCTGAACTGTGACGTCTCTATTCGTTGCTTCGAACGATAGGAGTTTGAACGCTTCGTCTCCGATCGACATTATGAACTTGGCCATTTATGGTCCAGCCTCCGAACTCTTGTACCGTCTTCTTTCAATGGTTGGAGCGTGTGCTGTTGCTCGGATTGGTCCGGTTCGTCCAAGGAAGCGCTCGGCCCGGCCTCCCTCAACATTGACTATTATCGAGTAGTCTACCCCTACCCGTTTTAGTGCGTTAACGAATCCTTTGAACTCGTCTAAGATCTCGTCGTCCCTTTCTACCAGTGTCTCGCCTGTCAGTCGCAGAAAGGCCTTCCATCTTCGGTTCTCTAGGGTCAACGGTTGGCCCTCCCTGACCGCTCTATTGGGGTCTTGACTCCGTCGACGCTTCCTTCAACTTTGAAATAGACTTCGCGGCCCTTCATCCATTCACCCCGCACTTCGGCATTTTCGATATCTGTGTAGACCCCGTCGAGCCACACTCTCACATTCAGATCTTGGCACGAGGATATCAACGCCGAAAGAAGATTCCTCAACTGATCATCGCTTGGACCTTTTTCAATTGCTGGCCGTGATGCTTCCCCCGGCTGGTATCGAGGGATATCCATTGCTGTCATATGTCTCTGGATATCACTACTCGGCTTGTCATATATGCTGGACGTTTACAATGGGACGCAACAACCTAGGGTGTAGGCCGAACCGCTCAACGTTCTTCACCTGTGTTCTAGTCTAACACATTGTGGACATCCAGCTATTATCGGCAACCTGGAGCCAACGGGCCGAGGTTCAGAGATGGCACCAACCCATCAACGAGGGTTGCGAAGCGTAGGAAACGCGGCGCCTCTTGGGGTGTTCCACGATTCGACATGGAAGGTAGTGCTTGCATAAGTTCATGGTGGCCCTTGATGAGAGGGTCTTCGGAGAACTTGACAAGCGCGCGCAGACCCGGAACATCAGCGTCCAAGAACTCCTAAGGGCGATCGTTGTCCCGGAATGGACCGAGAGGAGGATCGGACCGGACTCGGTCTCGGGGAACGTTAAACTGGCTTGAACACTGAGTTCCCTGCAGTACATACTAATGATCTATGTTTTTGATCGCCACTCGTCGCGGGTCGGAGTGCAAGGTGAAGGGCTAGTCGCAACAAGGAACCTCGATTAGCAGTTCGTTGAAAGAACATCCGGGTTGGAAGCATTGAGGAGAATGCCTGTTTGACGTTTGTCCTCGACTATGCGACTGGATTCTTCCCTCTTGGCAGAAGAGGTCAGTTGCACTTCATCAGGCAGACCAGCCCCTCATTCGGCAGGCTATTCAACAAGAATGCTAGTGACGGCGGATATTATTCCAGCTCTAGCCCACGCCCCAGCCAGCCTTGAACGTTGGGGTAATCTTGATGAATGGAGCCTCGCCCTCTTTCCAGGGATCTCGTTTGACCCAGTCTAGCCTTGAATAGAACAGCTTGTAGAGCCGCTGGTACTCCTTTCCCTTCTCGATGATCTCCACCGGCCCGCTGATTAGGATAAGCTTCTTCGTGCCGCTTGAGTCTACCAGAACTGCCGCTTGAGGGTTCTCTCTGAGGTTCTTCAGTTTCCGAGTCCCGTAGTCTGTAACAATATACGCATTGCCATCTTCCCAAACATAGGAAACAGGAACCAGATGTGGCTCCCCAGTACGGGAAGCCGTCCCAAATCTGCACATCTCGTTACTCCCTAGGAAGTCAATCTCTGCAGGAGAGAGCTTCACACCAGTGAGGACCTTGGACTTGGTCGCCAATCCAAGCTCACGCCGACTCGACTATCTGGGAGCGCCTGAATGCGTACCAGCTGACAACGAGTAGTACTGCCAAGTACACTATTGCTACCACGAGAGCTCTCAAAGCTACAGTTGCAACGGTGTCCGAACTGGCCGTGAATATCTCTCCTTCTCTCCCTCCGGGACCGAACCTGACTCCACAAAAATTTAGCACCGCACTGGGGTTCAAGACGAGTTGAATAAGCAGGTATCCTAGGTTATCCGTTCCTGTTGCGAAGACGGTTCCCGAACGGGGGAACGTCTCGCAACTCCCTGTGCTTCCACTGGCGCCTCCCCCCGGAGCGTAAAACAGAACGGAGGTTTGACCGTAGACCGAGCTCAAGATGGTCCCTACTATGGTGACACCGATAAAGACCCCGAAATACCCGAGCGCAGCCACAAGTGAGCTCTTTGAGAGCGTACCGAGAAGGATGACCATTGAGGCCCAGACCATTGTGGCGAGGGTCAGGCCGAAGAGTCCTAGAGGCGCTAACAGCAGATTGTTCTGGGACCCCTCTATTACGACCGTGCCAACTATGACGCATACAGTAAGGAAGGCGTAAATGGCTATCAGTGTCAGGAAGGAGGCTGCTATCTTTCCTACGAAGACAGTGTTCTTCGACACGGGTTTGGTCAACAGGGGTGTTATGCTACGTGTCTCGAACTCACCTGATATCGTGTTCATTGTTGTGGCGACGGCGATAAGAAAGATGAATATTCCACTGAACGTGTTGAAGAAGCCGGAGACAGCGTCCGGGTTAGGGGCTAAGGTCACCCCGTTGAGGTAGCCGAGTACAGGAGGTAGCGCCAGTGACAGGGTTACTATTACGAATACGAGTATGAACAGTCCGATGATCTTCTTCTTCCGTAGGTTCCAGAGAAACTCGTAATATAGAACTGCCAGGAATCCGGTTAGCCAAGTCGTTTTTTGCTGGTCTCTCAGTCTACTCAGCCTCCTTCCCTACGAGGCTCATGAAAGCATCTTCCAGCCCTCCCCCTTCCTCCTGCATCCTCAGGATCACTCCACCCGCTGCCGAGACCGCGCGAGAAATCTCGGCTCTCACATCGTCCTTCGTCTTCAAGTGCAGAGTGTATGTGTTATCGTTTGTGTTCACGGTTGCGAACGATAGTGCTTTCAGTGCTTGGAGGATACTGTCACTTGCTTTCTGGACTTCCAAGACCAGCCTCCGGCTGGGGCTGGCCTTTGAAGCGACTTCATCCAGCGTTCCGGTGAAGAGCATGTTTCCGTTGTTTATTATCGATACGTGGTCGCAGATCTGCTGGACCTCGGCGAGGAGGTGCGATGAGAAGAAAACGGTCTGGCCGCCCTTCACAATTTCCTTCACCATGTCCCTGACTTCTACCATGCCGACAGGGTCCAGACCTATGCTAGGTTCGTCCAGGATGACTAGTTCAGGATCGTTGAGTAGTGATTGTGCAATTCCAATGCGCTGTTGCATTCCCTTGCTGTACTTGCCGATACGGTCTCGTCCCCTCCCCTCCAGACCGACCATCTTCAGGAGCTCGGGAATCCTCTTCTTTCTTGTTTCCTTGGGAATATTGTACATGCGTCCATAGACGTCCAGCAGCTCCTCTCCGGTCAGGTGTTTAGGAAACTTAGGAAGCTCAGGCATGTAGCCGATTCTCTCGCGAATCCTCGGCTTGTCTCCCGCAGCGTTCATACCGAGAATCTTTAGAGACCCCGAGTCAGGCCTCAAAAGCCCCACCAGCATCTTTATCGTCGTCGTCTTGCCGGCCCCGTTGGGACCCAGAAATCCGTGAATCTGTTTCGCTTCAACTGTCAAGTTGAGATGGTTAACAGCGATTCTACTCCCGTAGGATTTCGTTAGATTCTCAGTCTGAATCACGCGAGTGTCCATGACGCCCTTCTCTTGAGATTACCGCCGATAAACAAGAGAGTTATACTTTTTCCTAGCTCAGGATCGAGAAATTGCTCCTATGTCTACTACGCGGACAAGAAATTCCTTCGGAGGAGATTAAGATTGGTAATCAGCTCGGCCAATTAGGAATGACTGATCTTCCGCACCAATCTTGCTTGACCCGTCACTGGGTTTAGGGCAATTTGAAGTACATGTGGCGCGGGTCCCAACCTAGCAAACCCGACTAGATACTGGCTCATTATGCACGCTGGTCGCGAGAATCAGCCATGGATGGATATACGCCTATACCCTGAGGCATCAGGTTGCACACCCGGATAACCTATCCATCGGAAGCTTCATCAAGTGTCAAACGCACCGCTCGGCTATCCAACGGAACATCTGTTCGAAATGATTGTAACGATGTTGGTTTTGGCGTTAGCGCTTTCGAATCCTGTTGCCGCTACTCAAACCGCTGGACATGTGGACGTGAATCGGGCTTTCAACTATGTCGTAGTCATAGTAATGGAGAACCATGGGCTCAGGGACGTAATCAACGTATCCTCTGCGCCCTTCATGAATCAGTTGGCCTCTTCTTACGGCCTTGCTGTCAACTACACTGCGATTGATCACCCCAGTCTGCCCAACTACCTCGGATTAATCTCAGGCCAAGATTTCTCCTCATGGAGTAGCTCAGACTGTAGCCCTCGCCCGGGATGTAGCGCCGGATCAACTCCCAACCTAGTGGACAGCCTGGAAAACAGGGGCTTGACCTGGAGGGCGTACATGGAAGACTACCCCTCCACCTGTGGGTCACACTGCTCTCCAGGAAACTGCTTCGTAGGTGACAATGGAGCGGGCGTATACGCGGCTCGGCATGATCCATTCGTCTACTTCGAAGACATTGCTAATAGCAGCGCGAGATGTTCTAGAATTGTCCCCGCCAATTCGGGCACTAGCGGCAGTCCAGATGACCTCTTCTTATCTGACCTCTCATCACCATCTACAGCATCAAATTTCATGTGGCTTACTCCTAACAGTTGCAACGACACGCACGGGTTCACCTATCACAACGGTACAGTCCTATGCACCGATTCTATCTCCAACGGAGATAAGTATCTTTCACAACTAGTCCCCAAGATCCTTGCCAGCAAACTCTTCACGCATCAGAAAGTTGCTCTCTTCATCACTTTTGACGAAGGTAACACTCGCTATCCGTATGATTACGTTTACTCGGTTTGGGCCGGGCCTGTCGTAAAGACGGACTTCGTATCGTCCAGCTACTTCAGCCACTATTCACTATTGAGCACTCTCGAGAGAGTATGGCATCTGCAGCCACTCACAAGTAATGATGCGAACGCTTCTCCAATGACGGAATTCTTTGTCGCGCATCACCATGGACACAAGGGACTTCTCGAATTGGGAGATGAGCGCAGCGATCCACGGAATGGAGAGAATGCTTCCGGTGATCAGGACAAATGGTCCGAAGACGATTCGTGGTAAAGATAACCTCCAGATATCCCTAACTCAATAGATTCTCTTTCAGTCGTGACTGGCACCACGCCGTGCGGAATAATCTGGGCAAGTTAGGATCAGTTGGACTGTGATATCTCAATGGCATCTTGATAGTCAGCATGAGTTTGGCAGGCCACCTCGAGACGAAGCTAGGATTGACTCAAACGTAAATACTCGGAAGGTCGACCCCGGCACAACCAACCGTTGACCCAAAGAAGGGTTAGTGTCCTTAGAGTCTACTGCGCGAGGTATTTCTACTGAGCAAATCGTCTTCTGCCAACTCCCGATGGATAGGAATTTTCGTATTACTCCTAATAGTCAGTCTGGGCGAGCTCACGGCTCTCGTTCTGGAATACCGGAACAACATCTACCTCAGACAGTACGTCTCCGACAATCTAGCGACGACGATCGCGGCTGCGACTGGCCTCATCGTGCTCGCTATAGGAGCTGGCTACCTTGCTTCAAGAAAGCTTGGTGCAAGGGCACCCGGCCCGCGTGTCCCTACCTTCGCCAGAATCGCCTCCTTTGTGGGCAGAAGGCACAGAATCATAGTGATCTTCTGGGTCCTTCTCCTAGTCGTAAGTTTTCCACTATTCCAGCAACTCTCCCAAGTCATCACGTCAACCACCAGTGGTGGCCAGTCGACCACTTCCCAGTCGGCACAGGCTCAAGCCCTCATGGCTCAAGAGTTTCCCCATCCACAAGCCAACACAAGCACCATAATTCTCCTTCAAGGCAATGATGTGACCGATAACGCGACCAAACGATTCACCATTGACCTAGAAGAACGCCTTCTCGCGCCGGGTGTCCTTAACGGCGTCGAGAATGTCACCACAGTCTATAGTCTTGAGAGAACACTTCTCTTGGTATACTTTCTCCAAACTGGCGATTCCTACTCCATGGCACAATTGCACGCCAATCAGACGTTATGGGCATTTACCCTCTCCACGTATCCGTTACAGATTCCCTCTGAGATTCTCCGGAATTTCATAAGCCCAAGCAAGGACGCGATGATCATCTTGGTCGACTTCTCGAAGTCCCCTGGCTCGTTCGGCTCTGCGGACACTGACCCGATCCTGAAGAACGTGATTACGATCAGGGACATCATTTCTCAGCTGAAAGCGAGTGACGGTGGGCCAACACAAACCTACGTTACAGGTGATCTGGCCACGACGGCCGACTCTTCTCTCGGAAGCCACGCGGATCTCAGCCTCATAGAACCCGTAACCATAGGTGCGATACTGGTCCTAGTGGGACTGTTCTTTCTTGCAATCGTGACCCCGTTCGTCCCTCTAGGCACTATCGGAATGGCGCTGGTGATTGCTGAGGGGGGGCTGTTCCTCATCGGCAAATACATCATTCCAATCGGAGACACAACCACCACGTTTCTGTTCACAATAATGCTCGGAGTGGGCACGGACTATGCCATCTTTCTCATGGCACGCTACCGGGAAGAAAGAGTTGAGGGCCGAGACAGAGCCCAAGCAGTGCAGACATCAGTTACGTGGTCCGGCGAGAGCATCGCAACCAGCGCGACCACGGTCATTATCGCATTCGGTGCTATGACGATCAGTAGCTTCACTCTGCTACGTTCCATAGGCGTCGGTCTGGGTTTCGGAGTCCTAATCGCGTTGCTCGTGAGTCTGACGCTGATTCCGTCTCTAATCCTCATGGCCGGCGATCGGGTCTTCTGGCCCATATCCGGAAGGAGATTTGAGAGATATGCGGCGAGGGCTCGGAAGAGAAGGTCTGACAGGCCTGGATATTTCCGGCGAGCTGCAAGCTTCAGCGTAAAACGTCCGGTCCTGGTCTTGGGACTCGCTCTTCTAGTATCGCTTCCAGCTATCTACATAACCCTGACCGGATCCACTTCATACGACTTCTCCGCAGGTCTAACCCAGGCCGAGAGTGTACACGGTATCACCGCCCTGGAGCAGAGTTTCGGGGCTGGCCAGATCGGCCCTACCCAGGTCATAATCCAGTTTCCCGGGATTATCCTCGCAAACGGTAATCTCTCAAGAGTTTCGGCGGACAGCATTGAAAAACTGAGCCAGGGCATCGGAAACCTTTCCAATGTGAGGGAGGTTACCGGACCAACGCGTCCAAACGGTATCCTCGTCGACGCAACCAACATGACGAGTCTGACTCAGGAACAGAAACTTGCGGTTCTAGGCAGTATTGGAAGAGACAACCGGACTGGCATGCTCACCGTGCTTTTCAATGAAGAGCCGTTCACGCCAAACTCTCTCGATACTGTCAGTAAGATACGAAACCTAGTCGTGAATCTGCAGAGTTCGGACCCGTCGCTCGCACAGGACACGATACTTGTCGGAGGTGCCTCGGCCTCGACCCTGGACTTTGCCAACGAGACGATAAGCCAGTTCAATACGATGAGGGTCATTACGGTCGTCGCAATATTCTTCGTTCTCCTGGTAGTACTCGGCTCGTATCCTCTGGCTATGACTGGCATACTGTCGATTGGACTGAGCATCACATGGGCATACGCGGCCACCCTTCTCTTCTTCAATCATGTACTGCAATCAGGCGTCCTCTTCATCATACCACTTGTCCTGTTTCTGCTACTCTACGGAATCGGCATGGACTACAATATCTTCATTCTAACCAGGATCAGAGAGGAGGCTCAAATGGGCAAGGAAACCCATCAGGCTGTGGTTGACGCAGTCGATAGGACGGGTGGCATCATAACTGCACTCGCCCTGATTCTGGCGGGGGCGCTGGGCTCTCTGTTATTATCATCTAATCGTCTGCTGCAAGGCTTCGGCTTCGCCATCGGGCTCGCAGTCATATTAGACGCAATGGTGGTACGCACCTATCTTGTTCCTGCAGGCATGTCGCTGCTAGGACGTAGGGCTTGGTGGGGGCCAAACCGGCTGAGAAGGGTCAGATTCGAAAAGAACAATGAAGCATCGGCCAAGGCTTCAGAGGAGACGATTGATCCCGCCGCGACCAGCTCAAGATCGTAGTGTTCTACTCCTGGCCGAAGCACGGAATAGAGAAAGTCTCAGGACTTCGTTATAGGCGACAGTTGGCCCCGGGAAGTCGGGGTTGCAGGTTCTAGAAGACTCATAGTTGACCATCAAAACTCCTCTCGTGGACCCTTGACCTACAGGACAGAGTACGCCCTAGGCATCCTATCCCTCCTGCCCCTCCTAGAGACAGGTGCATCAAGGGGCCTAGGTTGGCTGGTAACCATTCTTGTAGTGTACATAGGCGTCCCGCTTCTGATCTGGAGCCTTCTTGTGGATCGCCTAGCTTTCCTAGTTCTGAGGGTGGTCTGTCGGTTTCGCGAGTCTTCAGGCCATCAGTACTATTTCGAGAAGCAGGTAGGCATGCCGGGAGTTTCGCGCAGACTCCTCCGAGACCTTCGTGTCCTGATTTTCGTATTCTTGCTGTCCGCTCTAATAGTGCCACAAGTGACGCAAGTCACTCCCAATAATCTTGTATTTGGAAGTAACCCGTTCATCTACGTAGCAATCTTCCTTCTAGCCATCCCATCATCCATACACGTCCTTCTCTGGGTCCTCGAGGACTCTGGGCTCCGCTGTCACAACATATCAAGAGTCACCATCACGGTTCCTGCTGCCTGGACATCCAGATGGCTCGCTTCCCTTGGAAGCCTCGGCGCTTTCGTTTCATTTGCCGTGGCGACGGGGGGGAACCTCGATAGAGCAGTCTCACTAGCTTTTACCCTTCTCGTCTCTCTACTGCCCTCATGCATTCTTGCGCCAACTCTCTTCTATCGCAGGTTGGAGCCTGGGATTATAGCAAAGATCCGGCAGAGCAAAGCAGCGGTAACCATGGCGCGCTTCTTTCCTCAGCCTTCTGGACCAACTCTTCCGTCTACCTCGGCTCCAACCTTACGCTCAGTTAAAGTGACCGAAGAGACTAAACAGACTGGCGAGCCTCACTCCTAATACTCTATGGTATTCGCTCGGCAGGTTACTATTCGCTTAAAGAGCACTGGAACAATCCTGAGTCTCTATGAGCCTGGCCGAGACGGCGAAGCCAGCACTTCCGAGTAGCACGCTTCGTAGCTATGCTATGATCGGAATCGTCTTCTACGCCTTCGGCCTAGTGCTGAACGAGATCGGCAACGGTCTTGCGCAGCTGTGGCTGGTCCCTTACGCAGACACGATAAGCGTGCTAGGTTTCGTGATAGCACTTTACACTACCTCCCTAGCGGGGCTTGGAACGCGTTTGACGGTATTGATTGGAATCATCTACGGTCTCGGCATCTTCTACGTGAGTGAACCTGACGCTACGTACGTGGCCTCGGGCCTCAGAATAGGATCGTACAACATGACCCACTCCGTCGGGCTTGGACTGATCGGCTTCACGATGATACTGCTGATTGCTCTCGCATTCTATCTGACGCGTGCTAAATCAGCCCACGCAGCCTTGCCGAAGCAAGACCCGGGTTCGACAACATAGGTCCCTCTCGCGAGTCACATTGACTGTGGCGGGCCCGCGGGGATTCGAACCCCGGACCTACAGCTCAACCCGCCCAACGCATAGGGGGTTCAGCCTGACCGGGACTGCCGCTCTATCCAGGCTGAGCTACGGGCCCGAGATTGGCGCAGTCGAAAGGATAGTTAATGATTCCTAACGCAGGAGGCCTTCTATTCAAGATTCACGGTCTGGTTTCCAAAGAACTCTTTCGGGTCAACCACATGGACCCGCTTTCCTTTCTTCATCAGGTCTTCCGCGACCTTCTGGTGGGTGGTGAAGTAGCAGCCGTCGCCCGTGAAGAATCGTAGGAGACCATGCGATGCGTCACTGCAGACCAAAAAGTTGGCCATCGTCTTGTCATCGTCAAGGTCCTTTCCGCACAGAGGACACTTGAACTCTACCCACAAGAAGCGAAGCCTTCAGTAATGCGTTTCTCTCTGAGACCTTTAAGCCTTTGACGAATATCCGCGAAAAATCCTTGTTGAAGGACAAGTCCCGTCCAAACAAAAAGGAGTGTGACAGCTATATGAGCTGGGAATTCGATCCAGGAAGCGGAGTTTGATATGGACGAAAAAGTCGTGATCAAGACGAAGCATGGAGAATTGACCCTCCAACAACTCGCAGAGGCCCAGCCTGGAATAGCGCGACAGATGAAGGAGATCGGCGAGAGATTCCACGTGCTATACTATGCAGCGAAAGCTGGGAACTGGAAGCTCGCCCAGCACGAACTAAACGTAGTGAT
>WNFY01001973.1_pt1 | contig 21704 bp, 5 predicted proteins | sample 5400091 | NCBI WGS metagenome assembly WNFY01 (sample SAMN13153364, study PRJNA577476) | soil metagenome | isolation source: 60 cm soil or saprolite under grassland replicate 1 | place: USA:California | collected 2016-06-15
GTCATCCAGCTCGACGACGTCCGCACCGCGCAATTTCCGGCGTTCGACACCGTCAGGCAGCAGCTCCTGACAAGAATGCAGGAACAGGAAGTCCAGAAGTTCGTCGGCGAGCTGCGCTCGAAGGCGAAGATCGAATAAAGCCGGGCGCCCGATCGGGCGCCGGTTTATTTCCGCGGGATGGAACGGACGCGAGAGCGCCGTTCATCCCGCGGCTGCCGGTCACTACCAGGGAGGGGCCGCGTGAAAAAAATACTGGCGGTCACGGCGATTCTATCGGCTGTCTGTCCGGCGGCGTTCGCTCAGGACGGGCGCGACCCGCTGCTTACCCGGCCGGGGTTGGAAGTGGGCGTCCAGGCCGCTCATTATCACTACGAAGAACCTGGCGTCGCGAAGCTCATCGGCTTGCGGGCCGGGGGTGTCGGCGCGTTCACGTTCACGCAGGGGGACGCCTTCTTCAAGGCCGACGGGCGGGTCTCGCTGGGCAGCCTGAATTACCAGGGCTCGGGCACCCAGAGTAATATTCCCGACTACATTTTCGAAGCGCGCTTCGTCGCCGGCGCGGATCTGCAGGCCGGAGAAGGCGTTGTCTTCTCGCCCTACGCGGGCCTGGGCTACCGCTATCTCTACAACGACCTGCGCGGCTATACGCGGGGCCCTGTCACGCCCCTTAACCCGTCAGGAATTTACGCAGGATATCGACGCTACTCGAACTATCTCTATGCGCCGCTCGGGTTGACTTTGAGAACGGGAATTAACGACGGATGGGTGTTGGCTCCGACGCTCGAGTATGACCTCTTCATACGCGGCAAGCAGATCACGTTGCTGTCCGACGCCGGCCTGGGAGACCCCGACATGACCAATGCACAGAAGCGCGGCAAGGGTTACCGATTTGCGTTGATGGCCGAAAAGGACCACGTTGTGATCGGGCTGTGGATGCACTACTGGAGCATTGAGATTTCCGAGGTTGTATCTCCCGCACCGGGCAAGTTCGGATGGGAACCTGAGAACTGGACGCGGGAAATCGGCGTCGAAGTGAGGTACCGGTTTTAAAGGGCTCTCGCTGTTTGCGGCCAGGAGAACCTGATTACTACCGCCGCGAAATCAAGGCTCCCGCTATAATCTCTACCGACACCTGCCAGAGCACACACCAAGGGGTCTACAACCGGTTGCAAGTCCACGAAAAAACTCATGGCTACCAAATCGAAAGAAACCGCCACCCCCAACCCAAGTGCATCGCTCGATAGCGACGAACTCGTCGCGCTCGCACGCGTGGATATCGAGCGCGGCGCTTTCACCGACGCCTTGCTGAAGATCAAGCAAGTGCTTGCGGATCCAGAACCGCCGGCACAGGCCTTTGCCCTGGGCGGCAGACTCTACGCGCAACTCGGCCTGTGGCAGCGCGCGCGGCCGTGTTACGAACGCTACCTCCAGACGAATCCGAACGCGGTCACCGAAGCCTTCGAGCTCGGCATGGTCCGATTCGATTCCGGCGACGCGGTCGAGGCGAGGAAGATCTGGTCAAATCTGCTGGGCAAGCAGCCGACGCACCCGCCCTCTCTCTTCTATCGGGCGCTCGCCCTGGCGCAGGAAAACAACGCGGCGGACGCGCGCAAGGATCTCGATGTGCTCCTCAAATCCGCGCCGCCGGATAACCTGTACTTCGGTCGCGGCCGGGACCTGTTGCGCGCCATCGACTCGCAGCCAGCGACGACCCCGGGCGCGAGCACCGCCTCGACAACGCTACGCATCCCCACCAAGGATGCCTACAAACATTGAGCACGCTGCTGAAGAGCTTCGCGCCCGGCTTCAGCGCTACTGCGGGTTTCTGAAAGGCGACCCTGCCAATCCGTCGCTGGCGCTCGAGGTGGCGGAGCTGCACACGCGCCTGGGCGAGTTCGCGCAAGCCGAAAGCGTCCTAGTGACGGCGCTGGCGAATCGCCCCGCGGATGCGCGGCTGCGCTCGCAACTCGCGACAACCCACATCGCCGCCAACCGGCCCGACGAGGCCATCGAGCTCTTGCAGTCGTTGCTCGCGTCGGGCGAACAAGCTCCCGCACTGCGATACAACCTCGCCTATGCGCTGCTGCTCGCCCGTCGCCCGCAAGAAGCCCGCGATCAACTGCTCGCCGCCGTGGACCGGCCCGAGGCGCCGACGCAGGCGAGACTTCTCCTCGCCCGTGCCTTGCACCACTGCGGCGACCTGGAAGGCGCGGAGGAACAAATTGTCGCTTACCTGAAGGACCGCCCCGAGGATGCCGAGGCGCTAGGGGTGGCCGCCCTCATTCACCTCGATGCGAGCCAGCCGGACCGCGCTAGAGCAGCCGCCGGCGCGGACGACCTGGGCGCGCTCGTGACCCTCGGCTCGCTCGCCCTGGATCAGGAAGACCAGGCTGCGGCGCACGATTACTTCACCCGCGCCACCGAGCGCCACCCCTCGAGCGGTCGCGCCTGGAGTGGAATGGGGCTCACCACAATGCTGGCGCTCGATCTCGACCGAGCGATCGAGAACCTCAAGCAGGCCGTGCGCTACATGCCGGACCACATCGGCACCTGGCACAGCCTCGCGTGGTGCCAGATCCTCAAGCGGGACTTCGCCGGCGCGCAGGAGAGCTTCGATCGCGCCATGGCGCTCGACCGCACCTTCAGCGAGACCCACGGCGGGCTCGCCGTCCTCCATATCCTTCAGGGCAAGCTCGACATCGCCGAGCCCGAGGTCAAGCGCGCGCTTCGTCTCGATCCCAAGTGCTTCTCCGGCCGCTTCGCGCAAAGCCTGCTCTTGAGCAAGAGCGACCCCGAGCAGGCGCAGGCCATCGTTCAGGGAATCATGTCGTCGAGCGTGATCGAGGGGGGAGAGAAACTGCAGGACATCTTGCAGCGGACACTGAAGCGGCAGGGGCCGTTCAAGCCGCGGCAATGACGTGTGGAGCGGAGCCCGCCAGCCTTGAATCGGGCGCGGACAGAAAGCCTGGCCTGTCCCTAGCTAGTGGTGCGACGCCGTCGTTACGTTGTTGGACAGAGCCGCGGCCAGTCCCACGGCCACGGATGCTGCGACCACGGCAACCACGGTCGATGTGGTTTCGGTCGTGGCTGCGGGAAGCGCGCCTTGCGCCGCACCTCCGCTCGGGGCCGCTTGAGCAACGATCAGTGGCTCCCGGGCTACGGTGTTGCGCAGGCGCGCAAGCTCGCGCTGTCTTTCCTCATAACGCGACAATACGCAATCCGTGTGCGCCGGCGAATAGGCCGGACGCGCCGGGGAAAGACAGCTCGCGTGGAACTCGGCGAGCTCCCGCTCGACTTGCCTGTCCACGCTTTCGATTTCATGGGCACAGGAAATCAAGGCCGGGATCGCGCAGGTCAGCGCGGCGAGGGTGACGATTCGAGTCGAGATCATATTCATTCTCCATGCTATGCCGAATTCAGTCCGGTGCGGGCTGGATGGTGCCGCCCCGATGATACGAGAAGAAACGCGACCCGATCCTAAGTGTATCCAAGGGTGTTTCACCCCCCGCGTTCTTTTTCCGGCCAGCGCTGCTTGGGTACGCGGGTATCATCGACGGTGGGAATCTCCTTGCAACCTTCAAGCTCCTTCGCTCCGAACCAGCGCACCTGCTTTCCCTGCTTGAGCACGGTTTCGCCGAGGTATTTCACGACCTTTCCTTCGTAATCTAGCGTTCCGCTTATGAAGTAGTCGTGCAGCAAGTCCGAGGCATGCCGTACAGTGAAGATACCCTGGGCGAAATAGGTGCGCTGCACCCCGTATTGCGCCGGCAGCTGCCCCGCAATGCGTGCACTTGCGACGCCCTTGACGGTGAAATTCACCCAGCCCGGATGCTCATCGATTCCCTCCTCTGGGATGACCGCAAAACTTATGGGCCAGCAGCCAACGACACGCCGAAAATCGGTGTTGAGCACTACCTCCACGCGCCGCACCCAGCCCTTGGCTACCCGCGTATAAGGCCCGCGTGGGCCTGCGACCGCAACGTAGGTAGGAACCCATTCGACGCCAGCAAGTTTCGATGCGGGCTCCAGTAATGGAACGAATTGCCCGTACTTGATTTGAGCGAGCACGCGAGCAGCAGAATCCGGTGCCTCGTGATGAACTGCTCCCTGCGGACCAGCCGAAGCCTGACATTCCTCAAAACCATACTTGCCCATGCACTGGTGGTAATATTTTGTGGGGCTATCGGGGTCAAGCGAGTCTATGCCCTGCGGAGTAGCACTGGCGCCAAACGTCACAGCCAATGCGGTGACTGCTGACAGAATGGCCTTCTTTAGTTTCATCTTCAAAAAGCCACATCCATGTGGTTGAGATGCAGCCGCTCATACCGAGTACGCCCCGCGTTTTCAACATAGCCGTTGCCCATATCTGCGCGCGGCGGAATCGCTAAGTACGTCCCATACGTCATCCACGGCTGGGCGATCTTTGATGCACCCACTTGAAGATTGTAAGAGAACTCTCTAACCATCTCGGGTTGCACCGGCTGGTTATTTGTCCGGTTGTCAATAGTGTACCCGGACTGCCAGTCTTCGCTGTAGCGAACCATAGTGATGTCCAGCGCGCGGCCCAAGATATGTGGTGAAGACTCGTTAGGTAGTGGCGACGGGGCACCTTTGATAGCCAGATAGTCTGCAGGATGAGGTCTCCACCCCCCGCTGATGTCAAAGCCCGTCATCCCAGGCGTCGCAAACGCGGCGTTCACTGCCTTCTGATAGACATCGAAAGCGGTCTTGCGCAGCGTCTCGTCCGCACTAACGCCCACTTGCGTCGCAGTACTCGCGAAGTTCCCCGTCCACGTGATTCTCCGCCTATCGCCGTCCCGCTCTATATCTATGTAACGTCCATTGGTCGCGTTGCCGTTCGCATCGTAGGCAACCTTGATGTTGCTGTAGAAGTCGAACCGCTCCTGGTTGAGCGTCGCAGAGTTACCAGCATAGTCTTCCAACGCCCTGGTGAACGCCGCAGTACGCGTGCCGTCCAGCGATCCCTCCAGATCCGCTTGGCTCCCGCGCTGTTCGCCCATCGCATAACCGTGATAGAAGTAGAGCAGCGCTTTCGCCGTAGAGATATCCTGGGGACTGATTTCGTCGCCAATCACATTTTTCGCCCGCACTTCCAGGAGGAAGTCGTCCATCCCCTCCCGAGTGCTCAAATCCTGCTGGCGAACTGCTCCAGCGCTGCCAGCCGTATCTGAAACGTCGCCCGCATTGAACCCGCCTCCGGCCAAGGCCGCCCACTCGCTGCCCAAATCCGTAGGCCAATCCGCGCCCTGAGTGCGGTACATACGATAGCCTGCGTCCAGCTCGGGCGAAGTACCGAGGTATTGTCCGCTGTCGCTCATGAGCCCAACAGGATTCGCCCGGGCGTTGGCGAGCGCCTGGGCCGCTGCTTCTTCCCTAGCCAACTGCGTCGCGAGCGAAGTCCCTACGGTATTCCCAAACGCATCTCCTGCGCTCTGCCCGTAGTCGAGTTGTCCGTTGCCATAGACCCGCCGGCGCACCAACTGCGTGCCGACACCGCTCACAAAACTGGTGGTGAGGCGCGCGCCGAAATCGCCCACCCAGCGACTGTAGGCTGTGCCTGTCCTCCCCCATCGGCCCGAATAATCATCGAACCCGTATTCGCCCTGGGTTAGATCCCCTACCCGATCGGCGAGCGGCGCAGCCAGCGCCGAGACCGCCACGCTTCTCCAGCTGAAGGTTTCCTGCCATCCGGCCGCACGGCCAATGCCTTGCGTCGCGATGTTGCCGGCCATTGCGTTGAAGGCGAGCGAGGCGTCGCTCCCAAGATACTGTGAGAGTCCGACCTTGCTTGCCAGGCCCGCCTCGCCTGCATAGGCGCCGATGCCGGCGGTGACTCCGGCGCCGATCGCGGACATGCCGACCTGCTTCCAGGAGAACTTGTCCTGCATGCCCATGCCGATGGCCAAACCTTGGCCCGCGATGCTTCCAGCAGCGCCGCCCACCACCGCTCCCGCGAATCCGGCCCAGCCAAGCTGGCCGCCGAGCGCCGCCATGCCGGCTTCCCAAGTGCCCATGGTCGCTGCACCGCTGCCGACAGCAGTTCCCGCCGCAGCACCGCCGGCAGCGGCTCCACTGGCCGCTGCGCCTTCAGCAGCAGCTCCACCGACAGCCGCGCCTTCAGCGCCGGCTTCAGCTGCGGGAGCCAGGAGCTCCGATGTGGCACCGGCGGTGTAGATCGTGACGACGATGATCACGATGATGACGAGGATCATTCCAAACCCGCCGCACCCGTTGTCGCTGTTCTGAATCGGCGGAGGCGGAGGATCGGGCAGCGTCGGACTCGTATCGCCTACCGCTTCGCCCGGGCTGTAGACCTTGTAGGTCTGAGAGTTGTTATGGACGTTGGCGACCTTGTTGGGGATGGCGAGGGTCTGGCCGGCCACTAGGGGGCTGGTGCCGGTGAGCCCATTGGCATCGGCGATCAGGTACCAGAGATCCGCATCACCCCAAACGGCCAGGGCGATCGAGCGCATGGTGTCGCCCGAGCGCACGGTGTAGAGCGAGGAAGTGGCCGGCGGATTGCTGGAATTGATCGGCTCGAAGTTCTGGTCGAAGTCCGCCGAGCTGATCGGATGCCAATTCCGGTTCGCGTCCTTGCGCGAGACGTTTTTGTCGCGCGCCAGCTCCTCCGCGTAGGAGATTTGCAGCGGCCCGTCATTGCCGACATCGCCGATGCGATGACTGTCTAGGTAATAGAAGCTATGGTGCTTGTCGATCGTGCCCGCTCCGGTCACGACACCCTGGGCGTTTGCGGTCCCGCCTGAAATCTCGTCGCGGATTAGGATCTGGCCTTGCGCGTCGTCGGTGTAGCGAATCGCGCGCCCGCCCAGCGGGTCATCGACCTGTTTCAGGTGGCCGTTGACGTCATACTCAAAGTTCGAATAGCCGGGCAGCCAGCCTGGAGCGTTCGCGTTGTACGGCTGCGCCGTGACGGTCTTTTCCTTGGCGCTATCCCACCATTCGTAGCCGTAGTAGGTGTTGACGGTGGTGGTCGGTGCTGTGACGCTCGTGGTGGTGACGGTAGTGGTCGTGCCGCCGGCGGTGGTCGCAACGACGGTGGTTGTGGTGGTCGTTTCGCCCTGCGTGACGGTGCTGGTCGTAGTCGTTGTGCCGTCCGGAGTCGTGGTCGTGGTGCCATCCGGATTGATTGTGGTGGCCGGGGAAGCGGTCGTGTCCTGCGTCGTGGTCGTCGCAAAGTCAATGCTGGAGGTGAAAGCGAGCGGACCCGCGTTATTGTTCGTGTAGGGCGCGTCGAGATAGTCGTAGATGATTTTTCGCGGAAGCGTGCTGCCGATCGCGCTGTTGTACTCCAACTGGGAGGTGACCTTGCTGTCGTCGTCGTAGCTGCTCGCGCGGCCAAAGCTCGGCGTGCCGTTTGCGGCATACTCCTGGTACTTCACCACGCGGCCCAGGATATCGTCGAAGCGCCGCGCGCGCAGGACGCCGTTGATGCTCGTGTCCTCCAGATAGCCGTCCGCCGTGTAGGTGTAGTCCTCGCGATGGCCGTCCGAGCCGTACGTGGCGATCTTGCGCTCGGACGCGGCGTTATAGAAGACGTCTACGCCCGTGCTGCCCTTTATCACGGAAACCGAAGGATCTGTCGCCGAGGCGCCGCGCGCCCCGCCGCTGGACAATCCACCCATGGTGACGACAAAGCGATTCATCGTGTCGTAGGCATACCAGTAGTCCTGCACCCTTGGAGTGCCGTCCACGCCGTCGTGGTAATAGCTCCACACGCGCCGCCGGTTGCCGTTGGCGTCGTACTCGTAGCGGATTTCCGCCTTTGGATCGAGCACGCGTTTGACGCGGTTGAGTTCGTCATAGGTGACTTCAGCAAACTCGTAGTACTCGGGAGTTGCGCTTCCTGCGTTGCGCAGGAAGGCTTCCAGGGTGCGGTTTCCTTCGGCGTCGTATTCGTACTTGGTGTACGCGCCGGTGGCCCGGTCGTCGATGGCCTTCAGGTAACCGTTCGCGTAATAGTCATAGAGGATGTTCTGTCCGGTCGAGCCGGTCTGCGCCGTGAGCCAGCCCGCGTAGTTGTAGGTATAAGCGAAGAGGTGATCGCCCAGATCTTTGTGTGAGACAAGGCGTCCGAACAGATTCTGCTTGTCCTGAATGGTGTGCCCTGTCGGGTCCATGGCGGTCTTCACCCAGCCGCCCACCTGCTTCCCGCCTGCGCCGGCGATGGTGTTGTCGTAGCTATAGCTGTAGGCTGTGGCGTTCCCGGCAAAGCTCGTCGTCTGGGTGACGCGGCCCAGGCTGTCGTAGTAGGTTTTCTCGGTCTTGGTGTCAGCGTTCTTGTGGCTGATGCGGTTGCCCGCCTGGTCGTAGGCGTAGATGTCGACTGCCGACACGGTCGCAGCCGTCGCGTTACCGGGGGTGTTCGCCGCCCGCGCGGGGTGGGTCACTTTGGTCAGCCGGCCGAGCTTGTCGAACTCCTGCACGGTCACGCGGTCGATCTCGTCGGTGAGGGTGCGCGCATCGCCGAACACGTCATAGGCGGTGCGCTTCCTGCCGAAGTCGGCGTGGAACTCGGTGAGGATCCGTGGCGCTTCTCCGGTAAATCCACTGCCAGGGAGCAGTTGCTGGGTGTTGGTATTGCCGTTGGCGTCCTTTACCGCCGCTAGGCGGCCGCCGAGGTCATAGGTGTAGCTCGTGGTCGGCCGGCCGCGCTGGATAAAGCCGTTCGCAAGCGTGATGTCGGTTTCGGGGTCGCGCCTTTCAATCAGGAGGCCCAAGCCGTTGTAGCGGAAATCGATGGCCCGGCCAAGGCCGTCGATCTCCTGCGCTGCCTGACCAAAGGCGTTGTAGGTCTGCTGGCGGTGGATGGTCCGCTCCTGGTTGGAACTACCCACGATCACCCACTTGAGCTCGGTGGGCGCGCTTGTCGCGCCGATCGTGAGCACGCCCATCACGTGGACGGGTGTGCCATCGGCGGCGAGCAGCGGGGCGTTGGCGCTGTCGTACAGGTCGTAGATATATTCGAGACTGCCGGTAGTGCCCGGAGCTACAACAGCACTCGCGTCCCAGGTAAAGGGCTGGGCGCCGCTCGCACGCGTGAGCGTGACGCTCGTATAGGCGCCGCTGGAGCCGGCATTGCGGTACTGCAGTATCAGTTTCGTCGCGTTCGTCTGGGGCGGATTGAAGCTGACGAGTGTGGGCGTGCTGTCGCTGACGTGGCTCAGCATGGCGGGATTCGCTCCCAACTGCAGCACGCCGTGCGCCTTATTCACCAGCGCGTTGCCCGCATCGAAGGTCTCATACTGGTATTCGTAGTCGTAGTTCGCCAGGCGGTCTATCACCAGGCTCGTGGCATCCCAGTCAAACGCGCCTGTGCCCACCTTGGCGAGAAAGAGGGTCGTGTAAGCACCGGTGCTGCCACTCGGTCGGTAGGAGAGTTTCATGCTCGCCGCGCCCGCGGGCTGGCTGAGGAAATGCACCATTTCCGGCAGATCCTGGTAGGCGGTCAGCGCGGAAACGGAATTGGCGTTGCCGACGGTGAAGGAGCCGAAAGCCTTGTTCACCTGTGTGCCGTTGACGTCCTTCGCCTCGATCCAATAATCGTAACTGCCGGTCATGCCGTTCACCACCGGGTCGAACACGAACCAGCCGGGGATGCTCACCCCGCCTATGCTCGCCGGACTGAGATTGACGGTGGCCCAGCCTTCGCTGCTGCTGGTGTGACGATAGCGGACCGTAAGCGTCTGGGCGCTCGAACCCTGTTCCAGAATGTTGAGCTTCCCGTCGGCAGCTAGGAACGCTCGGCCAGGACCACCGATCTGCTGTGTGGTCTGACTGATGGAGGGAGCGCTGTTGGAGAGCACCATCGTGCCCGATTCGGAGTTGAGCACATTTCCGCTTCCATCCAAGGCCGCATATCGGATCTCATACGTACCGCGAGTCCAGCTTGTCCAGTCGAAAGCGAACCGGCCGGAAACCGCCGAGCCGTTCACCACCTTTTGCGGAACGGACAAAACCGACCAGCCAGCGTTGGAGCCGGCCAGTCGATACTGGAGAATCAGGCGGGACGTAGAAGGCGACTGACCGAAAAACTCGACCGAATACTGCCCGACACTCGTCGTGGAGTTGTTGTGAAAATAAGTATAGATGCCGACAAACTGGGGGGCATTGTAACTCGTCGTGCCGCTGAAACTTCCGAGAAAAATCTCTCCTTCCGTGGTCTGCTTGAACAAGCTATACGAATAACCCCGGGTGAATTGGGGAGGAGTATTGCCGTAAAAGACGCTTTCCTGAAATGTGAAGTTCGCGGACGATTGAGTGTACGCGGCGAAGAAGCTGCCTTGGAATCCGGCCATCACGCCCCCGGCAGGGGCCAAGGAAAAGGCTATCCGAACGTTCCCCGTGCCCCAGACGCTGGTATCCGGGATACCTAAATTGAGTTGTCGATCGAGAGGCTGCCACGCGGGAGAAATAACAATGGCGAGCAACACGCCGGGAGGTTGAATCTCGACGAAATCCGCATTGATGGTCGTAACCCTGGTAATACCCGCCGACCCTGTCGCGACCGGATTAACCTTAGGTTTGGCGACGCTATTGACCACCGGACCGACCGAAACGGCGCCGCCCGAGAACGCGGTGCCCGTGCTCTGGGTGATGAACTGCTCGATCGCCGCCTGGTCATGGAGGGTGCTCATCTTCGGCTGCCAGGTCCCAACGAGCTTATTTCGGGCGTCGTACTGGCCGATAGTCAAAAACTTTTGATCCGCCGCAAGCGCCATGACTTGATCCAGGGTGAGGGCTGAGAAGTCCGGGCCCGCCGACTGGATGGTGAGGGTGGCGTTGCCGTTGGCGTCGTAGAGGTAAGCTTTGAACACGCCGTCGCCGGAATTGTTTTTCCACGCGCGGCCGAGCTTGTCGTACTCGGTCACCTCCTGCCAGGTTCCGCCGAGCCCCCCGCCGTTTGTGCGCTTGCCGGTGATCTCTCCGTAGAGGTCGTAGCGGGTCTCGTTCGTTTGATTGGTGGCGAGATCCGTGCGCGCGGTCTCGCGCTTGAACGCGTCGTAACTGAAGGTTGTCCGATCGAGTGTGGAGACTCCGTCGGCGTTCGTGCGGTTGAGCGACTTGTGGACGATATTCCCGGCCACGTCGTAGAAGAAACTCGCGGTGCTGAGAGCCGGGTCGGTCTGGCCGGTGAGCCGCGCGCCGAATCCGTAGTCGTATCGGTAAGCAGTGACCCGGTCGTCCGCTTCCGTCGTGTTGTCTTTCCCGCGCACGAGCTGGCGTTTGACCTGGCTGAGGCCGTCGTACTCGAAGTCGATCGTGGGACGAACCGCCGCCCCCTCGAAGTCGGTGAATTGGGCGTCCTGCTCGCGCAGCCTTCGGCCGGCCGCGTCGTAGCTGAGGTCGGTCACCGCGCCGTTGGAGTCGGTTTGTTGCGTCACCTGTCCTAGGCCGTTGTATTGGAAGCGGGTGCGCGAGTTGGCGCTCGCGAATGCAAGGATGCCATTCGCGTCCACCGTTCCGTATTGCACGCTGAGCAACCGAGTCTCGACCACGCGGCCCAGGCGATCATAATCGAACTCCGTGACGCGGTCTTCGCTGCTGCCGCCCGCGTTGGCGATCAGGGCAGCGACGTCGCTCGTGATCGCGGGGGTGAGGGAGAGCTTGTTCGCGTACTGGGTCTTTCGGATGACGTTGCCGGCGGAATCGTATTCCCAGCGGGTGACGTATTTCTCGGGATCGACTTCGAGAATCTTCTGTCCCAGGCGGTTGTGGTAGCGGAAGCTGGAATTGCCGCGCGCATCGATAGCCTGAACCTCGTTGCCCGCGGCGTCGTAGACGCTCTTGGTTACCACGTCCTGGGTGAAGGCGCTGAATGCCGAGGCGCCGATCGCCTGCTCGCCCAAAAGCACGTTCGGGACGCGGGTTTCGACCAGCGCGTTGTTCGCGTCATAGGTAAAACGCTTTTCCCGCACGTTCGATGCGTTTACCGGCGCCGGCGGCGTGCCGCCTGCCGATGCCGGCAGCACCACCGCGTCGGCGTAGCGCAGCTCCGCGGTGGGCGCGGCTCCGCTGTTGTACTGCCAGACGGTGAGCGCGCCGAGCGCATCGATCTGGGCGATCTTGCGGTCGAGCGCGTCGTAATACAGCAGCGTACGGGCACCGTTGGCGGCAATGGTTTCGATCAAGTTGCCGCGGGCGTCGTATTTGCTTTGTTCGACAGGACTCGCCACGCCCGTAACGGCAAGCGCCGTCGTGTCGAAGACGTGGACTGCCTCGCCGATTTTCCTCACCTGCCGATCGAGCTTGTCGTATTCGAATTGTGTAACGCGCTGCTCGGGCAGGCCGGAGGCCTCGATCTGCTTGGTGCGATTGCCGCGCGCGTCGTATTCGTAGCGATTGACCACGGGTACGCTCTGGCCTACGGTATTGAGCGAGGTGATCGGCAAGGTCTCGCTCAGCATGTGGCCCGCGCGGTCGTAGGTGTAGCTGGTGACCCCGCCCAGCTTGTTCCGGCTCGTCAGCTTGTTATCGAAGGCATCGTAAATGTACTGCTCGTAGTAGCCTTCGGCATCGGTGATTTGGATTTGCTTGTCCCGCAGGTCGTACTGGATGGAGGCGATCCGGTCTCGCGCGGCATCGGCGAGCACATAGGGACCGCTCGCCGGGGCGACAGTGACGGTCACCGGAGCTTGTCCGGTCGAGATCGCGCCTACTACCTTGTTGGCGTAACGGATAGTCTTGGTGAGGTCGCCGAAGGCGTCGTAGACGGTCTGCGCGATATAGCCTTCCGGATCGACGTGCAGCACGGCCTGGTTGCGCGCGTTGAAGTAGAAGTAGCCGACATTGCCGCGCGGGTCGGTGATTTTGACCGCGTTGCCGAGGGCATCGTAGACAGTGTCGGTGATGCCACCCAACGCATCAATGGTGCGCGTCTTGCGGCCCGAGGCGTCGAACTGCTGCGTCGTAGCGTAGCGCGCGCGCAGGACATCTTTTTCCGTGAGGGTGAGAGCAGTGGCCAACTTAGCGTTGCCCAAACCATCGACGTACCCGAGCGCCTTGCGCGTCTGAAGCGCCCAGGCGCTGTCGGACTCCGCCAGCTCTACCCCGCGTGGATCGACGACTTTGGTTCGGTTGCCCAGCGCATCGAGCACGTAGCGCGTGCCGGCCGCGACCGTAGTGCCGTATCCTGCGGTCTCCTCGACCACGCGGCCAGCGGCATCGTAGACGTAGTGCGTCGTGCTCGCGGTGCTCGTGCCGTACGCGCGGATCACATCGGTCTTGTTTCCGAGCGCATCGTAGAGATTGCGGGTCACCACGCCTTCACCGTTGACGACTTCAAACAGCCGTCCGGCATTGTCGTAGTGGGCCTCCTCCAGCGCCGCGCTCACGGGAACGGTGCCGGGCAGCAAGGCGGCCACGCTCGCCACGGTGGCGCCATCTGCCACAGTGAACTTATCGGCGTAGCGGATGCGCTGGGTCTCGTGCCCTAGTGCGTCGAGGCGCCGCTCGGTGACGTAGCCTTCGGCGTCGACGCCGCATCGCATCCGTCCTCCGGCATCGTAGATTTGACGAGTAGTTTGGTCGCGTGTCGCATCAGCGATCACGTAAGACCCACTCGCCGGGGCGGTGGTAACGATCTGCGGCGCGACGTTGGGCGTGAAACTTCCCTGCAGTGCGTTGACGTACTGCACCTCTTTGATGACCTTCCCGTTCGCGTCATAGGCGCGCTGGATGACGAAGCCGGCGGCATCGACGACAAAGGCCGCCCGATTGGCGGCGTCATAGACAATACGGGTGACACGGTCTTGAGCGGCGTCGACGATGACATACGAGCCGCTTGCCGGCGCCACCGTGACGATCTGCGGCGCAACACCGGGAGTGAAACTCCCCTGCAGCGCGTTGGCGTAGGCAATGGTTCGAACGACGTTACCGTTCGCGTCATAGAAATTCTGCGTGACCGCGCCGACGCCGTCGACGCTGTACACAAGCCGGTTGGCCGCGTCGTAGACCATGCGCACGTGGCTGTCGTGCACGGGATCGGCGAGCACCGCCGCGGCCAGGGCTGTAGCGGTCGCGGAGGTGGCGGGCGCCACCGCGGTGGCGTAGCCGATACGATCGACGACGTTGCCGTTGGCGTCGTAGGTGGACTGCGTTACCGCGCCGGTGCCGTCGATCGTGAAGATCACGCGATCGAGCGCGTCGTAGACCGTGCGCACCCGGCTGTCGCGCGCCGGATCGGCGAGCGGAGCTACTGCGGCGCTGACCGCCGCCGTGGTCGCGGCCGTGTTGGTGGGGATGGCGTTGGCATAGCCGATGCGATCGATGACGTTGCCGTTGGCGTCGTAGGCGAACTGCGTCACCGCACCCACGCCGTTTACTGAATACACCATGCGGCCGTCGCGGTCCAAGACCTTGCGCTCGAGCGTGTCTTTCGCCAGGCTGGCGATCGCGACCACGAGCCCCTGCACTTGCGCGGGCGAAGGCGCCGAGGGCAGTCCGGCGAGGTTGATCGGGGTGGCGTAAGCGACAGTCTGGACGATCTGTCCTTCGGCGTCGTAGCCGTTCTCGATGACCCCGCCCAGGGGGTCGATGGTGTACTTCAACCGGTCATCCGCGTCGTAGACGTAACGAGTGAGGTTGTTGAGGGCATCAGTCTTGGTAAGGACGTTGCCCTTCTTGTCGTAGGTGTAGCTCGTCGTGAGGTTGAGCCCCGTGGGGTCGACCTGCTTCTGGGTGCGCCACCCCAGCTTGTCGTAGGTGTACTTCGTGACCCGCGGCTGGGCCGAGCCATCACCGTCCGTGACGGTGACGGTCTTGCCGCGTCCGTCGTAGGCGTACGTCGTCGTTAAGTTCAAATGCCCTGTGCCCGGATCTACCGTCACCGAGGCGACCTGCCCCTTCAGATCGAACTGGGTCTGCGTGACCACGCCCCGCGCGTCGGTGACGCTCGTCGTCTGCCCCTTCGCGTCGTAAACGTAGGTCGTGGTGAGGTTCAGGTCCGTCGGATCGACCTGGCGGGTGAACACGCGGTTGGCCGCGTCGTAGCTGTAGAGGACATGATTGCCCCGGGCGTCGACCGTCTCGATCAGCCGGTCGCCTTTGTCGTAGGACTTGGTACTCACCTGCCCCACGGCGTCGGTCACCTGCTTCAGGTTTCCGTCCTGGTCGTAGCTGTACTGAGTGCTGTTGCCTCGCCCGTCGGTGATCGTCTGCGTCTGCTCCAGACGGTTGTGCACGGTGGTGGTGACGATCCCTTCGGGGGTGGTCATCGTGACCGAGCGGTTGGCGTTGCTGTAGGCGAAAGTCGTGGTGTTGTTGAGCGCGTCGCGCTGCGTGAGCACCCGCGAAAAAGCGTCGTAGGTCGCCACACGGCTCGCGTTGGTCGGGTCCACGGTGGCGAGCACGCGCCCGAGCCGGTCGTAGCTCCGCGTACGCAAGTTGCCGTTGGCATCGGTCGTCTGGGTCGCGCGCCCGAAGGCGTCGTACACCGTGGTCTCGGAGCTGTTGATCCCGCTGGGATCCCACACCGTCTGAGTGAGCAGGTCCCGCTTGTCGTAGGCGTAGGTATGGTCGAGGGTCTGCGCCGAGCCGATCTGCTGCGAGCTGGCAATCGCATCGCCGAACGCGTTGTAGGTCTGGCTGGTCGCGAAGTTGAGCGGGTCGGTGGTGCTCGCCACCTGGCCGCGCGCGGTGTAGCTGTAGTTCGTGATCGAGTCGAGCGCGGCGTTCGCGATGCCGGCCACGGCACTGGTGAGCGTCGTGTTGACCAGCCCCCCGCTCAAGCCGGCAAGAGTGGTGCCGGAGAGGCGCGTACCGTAGGCGATCGTCTGCGCGAGCTGACCAAGCGCGTTGTAGCGGTTCTCCTGCACTTCGCCCGCGGCGTTGATGGTGTCGGTCAGTTGCCCGTCGGCGTCGTAGTAGAACAAGGTCTTGTTGCCGTTGGCATCGGTGGTGCTGGTGCGCCTGCCGGCCGCGTCGTAGGTGTAACGGATCGCGTTGGCTGCCCAGATCGCGTCGATCTCTGCCTGGGTCAGGTTTCCGGTGAGAAGCGCCGAGCCGTTGCCGTTCAACTGCGCGGTGAGCCGCCCCTGCTTATCGTATTGCGCGTTCAGGGTGCGCACGTCGGCCGTGTTCGCCGCCTTCACCGTCTGGGTGAGATTGCCCACCTCGTCATAGGTGTACTGCGTGAGCGTACCCTCGAAGCTGATCTGACTCGCCAGTTGATTGAGCGCTGTGTAGGTAAATGTGCTGATCTGGTCCAGCGCGTTGGCTGCCGGCCGGATCGAGGCAATCGATGCCCCGGGGGCGAAGGCCGCGCGCGTCGCGTAGCGAACGACCTGGGTCTTGTTGCCGGCCGTGTCGTACACGTACTCGGTGAGATAGCCCTCGCCGTCGACCTGCCCGACCACCTGCCCATTAGCGTTGTACAGCGTGTAGCTGTGGATGTCGTTCGCGTCGGCTGCGGGGATGAGCTGGGCGAGGGTGCCTAAGGTGCGCGAGGCCGCCGCGGTCGCAGTCGCATAGCCGATCATCTCGCTCAACTCTCCGGCAGCATCGTATTTGTACTCAACGAGGTAGCCTTCGCCATCGAGGGTGCCGCGCAGCTTCCCGTCCCCGTCGTAGAAATTGCGCGTCACGCGGTCGTTGGTGGGGTCGCCCGCCGGATTGATGCTTGCCGCCGCAGGCGCGTCGCCCAGCGCGGCAGTGCCGATCGGCGTCGCGAACTTCTTTACATCGGTAAGCCGCCCCGCGCCATCGTAGGAGTTCTGCGTGACAAACCCCAGCTCGTCGACCGACTTCACCAGCCGATTGGCGCTGTCGTAAGCGTTCCACGTACTGCGGTCGTCAGGCGAGATAGCCGAGCGGATCGCGGCAAGGGTGACGTTGGTCGGCTTGCCTTGGAGATCGATGAGCGAGGCCAGGTTTGCCGCGCTCACCGCGTTGGTGTACTGGATCGTCCTGGTGAGATTGCCGTCCGCGTCGTAGCGGTACTCGGTGAGGCTGCCCGCGCCGTCGATCGTGCCGATCTTGCGGCCCATCTCGTCATACAGAACGTGCGTGCTGACCCCCGTTGGATCCACGCTACGCCGCAGCCTGCCGTCGGCGGCGTAGAAGTAGTTGGTCGTGCCCAGCGCGACGCTGTTGGCGCTCTGCAAAACGCTGATGAGATGACCAGTGGTGTCGAAAGTCGACGTGCTCACCAGTCCATTGGCAAACGTGAGCACCGTCTTCCCGTTGGCATCGTCATATTGGGTGAGCGTGGTGCGCCCGGTGGCATCGGTGGTGGAAAGCAGCCGACCCAGCCCATCGTAGACGTAGGCGGTGGTGAAGTCGTTGGGCACCGTAGGCGTCGCCACTCCGCGCGGGTCCACGGTCTTCAGGAGATTACCCGCCTGATCGTAGACGTATTGGGTCACCGCTCGCGTGCCGTCGGCCACGCCGTTGCCCGAGGCATCCACCGACGGGTAGGTCGTGACGCTCGCCACTTGGCCGCGGAAGTCGTAGGTCGTGTCGCTGCGGGTGCTCTTGGTCTTGTCGGCGGTGCCCACCCAGGTTGTGAGCTGCGCTTCGGTGAGCGCATCGCCCGGATTCAAGCCGGTCAACGTATACAGGTTGCCGATGTACCGGATCGCAGTGGTCTGCTGTCCAAAACCGTTGTAGCGATACTCCGTGACACGCCCTTCCGCGCTTACCACGAAGCGCAGGTGGTTGGCGGCGTTGTACACGTAGCGCGTGGTAAGCGGGCTCGCCGGTTGCCCTGCCCCCGCCCCGTCCGGGTCGGGCACAAGGTAGCTCGTTTCGGCGAGCAACTCGTTCTTCGCGTCATAGGCTCGCGTGATCGTGTTCCCCGCCACGTCGCGCTCCAGGATCCGGTCGCCGTTTGCGTCGTAACCGTAGGTAACGACGTTGCCCATCGCGTCGGTCGCCTGCGTGACGTTGCCGCTCGAATCATAGGCATACCGAGTTTCGAGCCGCGTTCCTCCGACCGCCGGGGTCAGGATGCGGATGATCTGGCCGCTCACGTCATAGAACAGGCTCGTCACCAACCCCAAGGGGTCGGTGATATCGGTCGAGACGGTGATAGGAACCGACTTGCTGTAGCCGAGCGTCTGTGGGACCGTCAGATGCAGTCCCGCGGTCAGCGCCGGATTGCCCATCGCCGTCTGCAAGGCGCTCCCCGCCTGGGCGTCGCCATAGACGGTCTGGGCGATGCTCGCCCACGTGTCGCCGGCTTGAATGCTGTAGTACGGCGCCACCGTGGTCGTGGTGGTGGTGGTGATAGTCGTAGAGAGCACGGCGTTGTTGGCGCTCGCCGTGGTGCTGACAGCGTAGCTGAGCGTCTGCGGCACGGTCAAACGCAATCCGGTACTCAGCACCGGATTGCCGAGCGCCGCCTGCAGCGCGCTCACGGCACTGGCGTTGGTCGTCCCATACACCGTCTGGGTGATCGAGGTCCAGGTGTCGGTGCTGCCCACCGTGTAGTACGGCGCCACCGCGGTCGTGGTCGTGACCGTGGTGGAGAGCACCGCATTGTTGGCGATTGCCGTGGTGCTGCCGGTGGTCGCCGCGGTCGCGTAACGGATGCTCGCCGGCATCGTGAGCCTCGCCGCCACGGTGAGCACGGGATTGCCGAGCGCATCGCTCAGCGCTTGCACCGCATTCGCCTCGCTTGTCCCGTACACCGCCTGCGTGATCGTCGTCCAGGTGTCGCTCGCCTGCACGGTGTAGTACGGCGGCACGGTGACGGTGGACGTGACCGACAGCGTCGCCGGGAATCCGGTGAGCTGCGCGCCGGCGGTCAAGGCAGGATTGCCGAGCGCCTGCTGGAGCGCGCTCGCAACCGCGCTGCTGCCATAGAGCAGCTGACCGATGCTCGCCCAGGTGTCACCGGCCTGGACGGTGTACGACGCTGCGGTGTCGTTAAAGCGATTGAGATAAATGCTTTGACTAACGCCATCGGATTGCTGCCACACGACACTGGCATTGCCCGCGGCATCCAAAGCGACGCTCGGCGTAGTGGTGAAAATGTTGTTGCTGATGTTGTCGATGTTGATCGCCCCGCTCCAAGCGCTGCCTGTGTAGCGATGCGCCACCACGTGGTAGATAGTGCCATCCAGCGATTGACCCGAGACCACAATCGCCTGGCCCGAGGCGTTGATGGCGGCAACCGGAATTTCGAGGCGGGGGATCCCTGTATCTAAGACCTCGGCTGTCCCCACCCAAGCCCCGGTGGCGGCGCTGTAGCGGCTCGCGTAGGCGGTGTGTAAACCGATGAGGGAGTCGGTATCGGCCCAAGCAACAATGGCATTGCCCGATGCGTCCACGTACAAGTTGAACCCGTCCACCGAATTGAAATTGCTGACGGTGTTGTCCAAAACGACCGGCGGCTCCCAAGTGTTGCTCGCCTTGTCAAAGCGACGCACATTCAGATGGACACCCTGAAGCCATGCGGCAAACCCGTTACCGTTTCCATCAAATTGAATTGAAGGACTCGATGCCGCGACGGCGCTGCTTTCCAAAGGCAGTGTCGGGCCTAGCCAGGTGTTGGTGGAACTGTCGTAGCGATTGAGGTAAATGCTGGAGGCAGTGCCGTCGGATTGCGTCCATACGACGCTGATGTTGCCTGCGGCATCCAACGCGACGCTGGGGGTGCTGGCGGCGTTGTTGTTGGTCTCGATTGTAACCGCCTCGCTCCAAGCGGTCCCGGTGTAGCGATTCGCCCAGATATTGTCGCGCGTGCCATCAGATTGGGCCCACACCACGACCGCCTGGCCCGAGGCGTTGATGGAGGCGACAGGGGTTTGGCCGTTAAGCGTGCCCGTCTCCAAGAGCTCGGTTGTCCCCCAGGTATTGGTGGCCGCACCGTAGCGGCGCGCGTAGATGTTATTTACGGGGGCCGATAAGGTGATAACTGGTGCTTGGGCCCAGGTGACGATGGCGTTGCCTGAGGCGTCCACATAAAGGCGGGCCTGGGCGGGTGCGGCCGCGAGAGTGGGGTCATCCAAAGCAACCACGGGCCCCCAGGTGTTACTTGCCTTGTCGTAGCGCCGGGCATAGAGATGAATCTTGTCTCCCGGAAGCTGCTGAATCCACACCGCGATGCCGTTGCCGTTTTGGTCAAATTGAATCAGCGGGTTCGACGCCGGGCCGGTGCTGCTCTCCAAAGGCAGCGTAGGACCGACCCAACCGGCGCCCGGGTTAGTAAGAGCGGCGGCGTTGAGCGAATAGTTGGTGGTCTGGATGTCTGTGGTAGAGAGCGCCGCGCTGTTGGCAGGAGCGGAGACCGGGGAGTAAGTGAGGCTCGACGGCACCGTCAGCCGCAAGCCAACTGTCAGCGTCGGATTTCCCAGCGCCGTTTGCAACGGGCCGCCGGCAGCCGAATCGCCATACACCGTCTGCGCGATACTCGACCAGGTGTCAGTACTGTTTACCGTGTAATACGGCGCCACCGTGGTAGCGGTGGTGACCGTCAAGCTCGCCGGGAATCCGGTGAGCCGGTTGCCGGCGGTGAGCGGCGGATTGCCCAGCGCGCTTTGCAGCTGGCTCGCCGGCGCGGTGGAGCCGTAGACGGCGCTGGCGATGGCACTCCAGCTCGCCCCGCTCGGGATGGTGTAGTAGGGCGTGGCATCGGTATTGTAGCGGTTGCTGTAGACGCTGTCGGTGGTTTGCGCGCCGTTCTTTTGCAGCCACACGGCGTTGGCGTTGCCTTGGGCGTCGATCGCCACCCTCGGGGTCATCGTGCTCGCCACCGAGTTGGAATTGGATTCGATCAAGGTGGCGGCGGTCTGCCAGGCGCCCCCGGTGAAGCGATTGGCGTAGACATCGTTCGTCGCGCCAGTCGCTTGCACGAACGTTACCGTCGCCTGTCCGGCGTCGTTGATCGCCCCCACCGGGCTGCTGGCAGCGCCCGCTGCATTCTCGATCGTCTCGGCGGCGGCGCCAGTCCAGGCGCCTGCCGCGTAGCGCCGGGCAAGAACATTGTTGCTGTTGACCCAGGTCACTAGGCCGTTGCCGTTGGCGCTCATGCTCAGGTTGGCTGCGCTGGCAGCGGTACCCAGGGTCATCGAGGCGCTCCAGGCATTGGTGCTCTGGGTGTAGCTCTTCGCAAAGAGCGTACCGCCCTGCAGCCATATGGCAATCCCGTTACCGTTGCCGTCGAAGGCGATGCTTTCTGCCGTCACCGCGGTAGTGGCGTTCTCCAGAGTGGTGCTGTTGGGCGTAGACCAGGTGCTGGTAGAAGCGGTATAGCGCGAGAAATAGAGGCTGTCCGCGGTCTGCTTGCCGGCCTTTTGCAGCCAGAGGACCGTGGCGTTGTTCTGCGCGTCGATCGCCACGCTCGGAACGACGGTGTTCGCGATGCTGTTGCTGTTGACCGTGCCGATGTCGTCAACCGCAGTGGCGGCGGTCTGCCAGGCGGTGCCGTTATAGACGTTGACGTAGAGATTGTTGGTCGTGCCGCTCGCCTGGACAAAGGCCACCACGGCACGGCCGTTGTCGTTGATCGCGCCCACCGGATTGAGCGCCGCGCCGGTGAGGTTCTCCAGGTTCGGGATAGTCGTCGTCCCATCCCAGACGCCGGCGATGTAGCGTCGGGCGTAGATGTCATTGTTCTGCACCCAGGTGACGAGCGCGTTGCCGTTGGCGCTCATCGAAAGATGTGGTGTCGTCGGGTTGCCCGAGAGTGTGCCATCGAGCACCGCCGCAGCACTCCAGGTGTC
>WNFY01002668.1_pt1 | contig 21701 bp, 21 predicted proteins | sample 5400091 | NCBI WGS metagenome assembly WNFY01 (sample SAMN13153364, study PRJNA577476) | soil metagenome | isolation source: 60 cm soil or saprolite under grassland replicate 1 | place: USA:California | collected 2016-06-15
GCGGCTGTGCCGCGCCAGGTTTGTTGCTGGCCACAGCCGGCGCGGGTGCCGGCACGTTGGGCGCGACGGCAGCGGCAGCCTGCTTGGCCGAGTTCCGGCCCATCCAGTAGCCTGTGCCCATGGACAGGGCGCACAGCACCACGAGGCTGAGAAACATCCCCAGCAGATGTCCAACGCCGAGAGTGATCTCGGTATCCTGGTCTCCGGCGAAATTTTCCTGCTCACGCATACAGCTGTATTATGCCCCGGATTTCGTCCCCGCGTCGCCTGCCGGAGCATTAGATTGTGCTGAAAGTCCCGTTAATTTCTGGATACCTGCCAGCAGGTCGATGGGCACCGGGAAGATGACCGTGGTGTTCTTCTCCACGCCAATTTCGGTAAGCGTCTGCAGGTATCGCAGTTGGATCGAGGCCGGCTCGGTCTGCAGCAGGTGCGCTGCATCCACCAGTCGCTGCGCGGCGCTGAACTCGCCCTCGGCATGGATGATCTTGCTGCGCTTCTCGCGCTCGGCCTCGGCCTGCTTGGCCATGGCGCGCATCATGCTCTCGGCCAGGTCGACCTGCTTCACCTCGACGTTGGCCACCTTCACGCCCCAGGGCGCGGTGTGCTGGTCCAGGATCGACTGCAGGCGCAGATTGATTTTGTCGCGATGCACCAGCAGCTCATCGAGCTCGACCTCGCCCAGCACGCTGCGCAGCGTGGTGAGCGCGAACTGCTGCGTCTGATACTGGTAGTTGGTGACCTCGATGACCGCGCGCTTGGCGTCGATGACGCGCAGAAAGACCACGGCGTTGACCTTCAGCGTGACGTTGTCGCGCGTGATGATGTCCTGCGGCGGCACGTCGAAGGCGACCTGGCGAAGATCGATGCGCACCATGCGGTCGATGGGCGCAAAGACCAGAATGATGCCGGGACCTTTTGGATTGGGCAGCACGCGGCCCAGGCGGAAGATCACGCCGCGCTCGTATTCGGCGAGGATCTTGATGGAGCTGAAAAGGTAGAAGGCGACGATGATGAAGACGATTCCCGAAAACGGAAACACAGTTGGCATGTTGCCTCCAGGCCGGGTGCGGGCAAGCCTGTAATTGCTTGCTCGGAGCCGGTGTGCACGTCAGCAGGATTCTACAGCAGGGCGATGCAGTTTCGATGCGGCAATGTCACAGGACCGAGTGATGGGCCCGTGCTGCGGGAGAAAAGCGTGTGATGTGGGTGGCCCACTCGAGTGGGGCAGTTCTGCAGTCTGCAATTGCCGCACAATTGGCCTCCGGTGTAATCTAACGTTGCTCACCGCGAGCGGGAGTAGTTCAGCGGTAGAACGCCAGCTTATCCCGCACCCCTTTCCAGTTCAGTAGCTTAGCGGCCTTACTGTCTACTATACTGTCGCTTGTGCGGAGGCGGCATGTCGCGCGTCAACATTCTCAAGCAGCTCAAGGTGGAAGGCCGCTGGAAGCTCGTCTCCATCCCTCGCGATCGCGAGGGACGATACCACTGGAAAGCCCTTCCCGATGGCAGATACTTCATCGAATGGTGGGAGCACGGCAAGCGCAAGCGGCGGGCTGCGGGAGCAACCGCTGCCGAAGCGCAGGAAGTGGCACGCCGGCGCAAGCACATCCTGGAGGGCCGCGCGCTCGGCGTCGAAGGATATGGCGCCGCCGAGGATGACGCAGGGCTGCGTACTCCCTTGCACGTCTCCGTGAAGCGCTATCTGGATGTTGTCGAGGGCCTCAAGAAACCGAACACCCTCCGCAAGTACCGGGCGGTGCTCAATCGCTTCCTGGAGTTCTTCTCCGACCACACGACGCCCAGAAGCATCTCGCCGGACGACCTGAACCAGTTCATGTTGTTTCTGAAGCGGAAGCACCGGCTCGACAACAATTCGGTCATTCACAACATGGTCATCGTCGCGCAGTTCCTCAAGAAGCAGGGAAGGCCGGGGCTTACGCGCAAGATCGACCTCCCGGAGCCGGTGCGGACGCTCCCGGTGGAATACAGCGATGGGGATCTCAAGAGTTTTTTTAACGTGTGCCTGCCGGAAGAGCGAGCCTTGTTTATGACATTCCTGCTCACCGGCTTCCGCGAAATGGAGGTTGTCCACCTCTGCTGGAACGATATTAACGCTGGCTTGCGGACGGTCCGGGTGACAGCGAAGCCCGACTTAGGCTTTTCGCCCAAGCGCTGGGAAGAAAGGGAAGTGCCGGTGCCAAAGCAGCTGATCGAGCTTCTGGAGAACCACCCGCACCGGAAGGCGAGCCGATTCGTCTTCGCCTCTCCTCCCGGCAATCGCGAATACCATATGCTCGACAAGTGCAAAGCCGTGGCCGAGCGTGCCAAGCTTGACTCCGGCCGCTTCGATCTACGGACCTTCCGTTCGACGTATGCCACACGAATGCTTCGCTCCGGGTTCGATGTCCGCACCGTCCAACATTGGATGGGGCACAAAAGTCTGGAGACCACCATGCGCTATCTCGCCCCGGCCAAGGATGTCCACGACCGTCTGGACCAGGTACAGATCGCCGGCTTGTTGGAGGACGCGTGACAAGGCAAGGATAGAAAAAAGCGGCGATTACGATGAACGCCGCTTGCGTGTAGTGGAGCGAAAGTCAATGCTCGCTCCAATCTTCAATTCCTTTGCACATCCATCAGGAAGGCTCCGAGTTTCGCGCCAAGTGCTTGGGAGCTTCCAACTCTCCCTCGACAAAGGCGCGATAGATGACGATCTTCGCGTCCGCGTCGGGAAGTTGGCTCACCTTCCACGCCTCGATCTGGCGGCGCATGGGCTCGAAGTTGCGCTGCATGCGGTCCACCCCTACCGAGAGCGCATCGGGGAGGGAAAACCGTTTGGTGTGCTTGGCGAGCACGGGCGTGAAATCTCCGTGGAATGCCATGTTGTCGCACACCAGGACGTGGTAACCCACGGTCATGGCGAGCCGCATGGATTTGTCATTCGAGTTGCGGATGCCAATGGAAAACCGGCAGCCATCAAATGTGGTTTCAAGATCGAGCACTCCGAACATCTTCATGCCGTCCTGAGACACCGCGTACTCGTCACGCACGACTGCGATCTGCCGAAAGGCAAGCGTCTCTAGCAGGGCCTCGACGATGAAACCGTGCGCCAGGGGGCGGTGAGTCTCAGTGCCTTCTGGGGCGGGAATGAGTTGCAACTGTGCACGGGAAAGCTTGTCGCTGCCGCAGTGGGCGAGGAGCTGTGAATCTGCCATATGTTTCTCCTTTTCAAGGTGCTGATAGGAAGGGAACAAAGCCCTTCCGGCGACCTCCCCATCGCTCACCGGAGCGTTGTTTGGGTTGAGCGGCTAGGATCAGAATCTGGCTAGCCAAGAGTTCAACTAAGAAAAAATGTTTGTGGGGGAGGCCGGCGGAAAAGCTCCTATGTGCTCTCCGGACGGACCAGGCTTTCGCCGTGGTTTGGGTCGTAGTAGGCCAGGGCGAGCGCGGCAGCGTCGAAGATCGACATGCGGTACTGTTCCCGGTAGCCGTATTTGCGTCGCGGCGGCAGCTTCCAAGCGAGAGCAGGAATGCGCATGGCCACCCGCGCAGCCAGATCATCCTTGTTGCGCACACCGCCGGGAAACATGCGCAGGATGCGCTCTGGGGAGATGAGCCGCACCGCAACTCGATCTCCGCCGTCGTGCTGAATCGTGTCCAACACGTCTTCCAGATGCGACTTACGCCGCACCTTCTGCCACACGTTGGTCTTCAACAGCACAATGGACGGCTGAAACTCGGCGAGTAGCGGGGCGAACTTCTTGCCCGCGGGGACTGGGCGTCCGGCGAGGTCGCGAAAGATCTTTACGCCCCAGTCGAGGAGCTGCTCCGGCCCCTCGCAGACGACATAGCCAAAACTGCGTGGTCGAAGATCCACTGCCAGCACTCGCTTATGTTCGAGGTTCATGGAAGGGCGGTAACGGCGCGACGCTCGCGAATCCAGGCCAGCTTGCGCGCGGTGCGGTACTCATCTCTGCTCTTTCTGCCGACCTTTGGGGCGAGCTCGGAGGCGAGCTGATCTACGCGCTCGGAGATCTCACTCGCAATCCCTTCGCGCATTCCGGCAAACAGTTCGCCTGCTGAAATGCCGAAGATCGCTTCCAACGCGAGCGCGGTCCGGAGCAGCGGCACGCGATGCCGCTTTTCTATCTCCGATACCGGCCCGCGCGCCTTGAGTCCCAAAAGAAACGCCACCTCGCGTTGGGTGAGGCCTGCACGTTTGCGATGCGCACGCAAATAGTTGTGGAGCTTGTGGGATGACATGGAAGCGAGAACAAACTTAAGGTACTGGCTTCAGGGTAGCGCAACCAGAAACAATCAATAGCGAGGCAAACGTACCGTGCGCGGGAACACACAAGTTAATTGAAAGTTCATGAAGAAAGGATGAACTCCAGCCGGAACACAAAGCCCTTAGCACTTTCTCCGTCGCCCACCTGTCCCTCTGTTTCGTTTTGGGAACAGAGCTGGACGAATTCTGGGAAAAACAAAACAGAAATCGCTTGCCTTTTAGGATAGGTGGAGATAAGCTGCCGCCCGTTCTTTCTGCCTCTCCGATGAGCGGTTTCTCCGTTCGGAAGCGCCACACCCGCTGAGGCAAATGGTCCCCAGTCCTGGGCACGAAGCAAAGCGTAAATCCTGAAGAAAAACCGGTCCGAAAACTCGATCCGCCCGACGCTGGATCAATGTGCAGCCTGAGGACGCGCTCCAGGTGCAAACTAAAGCACGCTTTGCCAGCAACAAACGAGTTGGTATAAGGAAAAGAAGCCATGGCGCGACGTGAAATCCAACTTTTTTCTTTTGTTGCAGGAGCACTTCTTCTGCTCGTTTCCCTGAGCTATGCCCAACAACTGCCCGCGACTTCTGCCGGCAAAAAGACGCTCACAGTCAAATCCACAGTCATTACTGAATCGGTGCTTGCGCAGAACACCGCTGTGAGGACGCGTCTCGCGGCATTTTACGGGATAGATCCGGCGGGACCCTCGCAAGATGTAGCACATGACCTGGCTATATTGCTCAACCTCGGTGCGCTTCCACCAAACAGCGTAGGTAGTGGCGATATCACGAAAATATTCCGCGCGGCGGCGAGGCCTTGGCAGGAGAGCGTTCAGGTCCAGGCGACGGTAAATATTTACTATGCCTACGCGGCGGTGGGTGGTGAACTCACATTCGTCACATGGGATGGGGTGTCACGAACTTGGTCGGCGATCATCCTCATCAACAATGACGGCCAAACCGGCCATTTCGCCTGGTATCTCGATCCCGCGCCGAACGATGACAATGAGTGGCTTACTCCATTCGAAGTGTCCGCGGACCTCGGCGGCGGAACCATCAATACCGGGAGGTGTTTTGTGGAGGGGGTGGGCGTGGCCGGGGATCTCTCCCATTTCGATTTGAAAACGACGGTCATGCATGCCCTGGGACACGCGCTGCTCTTGAGCGTCGCGAACCCGTATTTCTCGAACCTTGTGGCAGATGGGTACTTCCACATCGAGGCGCCGCTTGTGGGAGCCGGATCGCTGATTCCTGCGGCAAGTAACAACTTCGGCTTTACCTCACACATCGAACCCGTTGTGAATTTCGTAAATGGAACTTATGTGGATGTACTCGATTGGGCGCTCATGGCTGCAGTCCGTCCCGGAGTGCGGTGCTATCCATCCACCGCCGATGCCCTGGTGGTGGCAATCATGGAGGTTGGCCTGAATCCCACGGTGAATGATAATCCACAGTTCTGGCGAGCGGTGGATAGGCACTAAGTAGAAGCAAGGCCCGCGCGGTCTTTTTGAGCAGGTTGAAAATCGGTGGGTGTCGAAGGGACTGAGTTGGCGTGGGTGGCGACGCGAAAGCTCCGGGGTGCTCACCACGGAAATGCAGTATTCCTTTGGGGCGAAGTGCCCCGGCTCTTGGGAACGGAACGGCCCTGGATATAGGAGTGAGTTATGAAAACAGGCTTAGTTGCGCTGGTGGTCTTATGCAGTGTGCTTTGCGCAGGCAAGGCTCATGCGCTAGCCGCCTTTCCCGGAGATCAAGACACGATCCATCTGTATCCCTTTGTGTGTGCCCCCTCTGGTGCAGATGCAGCAGATACTGTTGGAACAGCTTCCCTACAGAACCAAGGTGGCGTGACGTATCCGCAGGGCAGCGGAGCAGGATTTTGTAGCGCGTATTCAGCCAGCGGAGCCTCCCGTTTGGTCACGAGCACCAACGCACCAGGCAGTTTCGGGACCATTGTATTCACGGTGACGTTCTTGAATCACGCCACCCCGGGTTCATTCATCGACTGGCGCCAGGTTATCACCTTTAGCTACGGCTGGCATGTCTTTATCTTCCGTGATGCTACCAGTCATATGTGCATTTCCACGGTCGGGTCTATCACGTGCTCTAGCTCAACATACTCCGACGGAGTGGAGTATCATTTCGCCGTCACCTACGACGAGGGGAACAACTACGTAAAGCTCTATGATTCGGCCAACAGCCTGCTGTTTTCAAAGTCGTTTGAACACATAGACAACCCAAGTTTTACCGGCTTTGCAATGGGAGGAATCAACACTGATTTCAATCCGGGGTCAACAACGTTGCTGTCCCAGGTGTTCATCGAGAACCGCCCCTGGACTGATCAGGAAGTGCAGAGTTATTTTAACAACTTTGCAGTTGGCGCCTCGTCTAACAGCAATAAACCTGCAACGGGACAGACAATTCTGAATGGCTCAGCTTTGGCAGGGGTGCCTGTGCTGCGCCTCAATGCGAACCTAGCGCGCCAGGAGTTAGCAGTTACGGATGCTGCCGGTAACTACTTCTTCGCAACAGTCTCACCTACGGACTACATTATGCCAGTTAGTTCAGGAACGCTCACTCAAACCGACAATCTCAACGAGGGACCCCATGGCTACATTTTTGCCCCTAACTTTTGCCGGCCAACAGATGGACGAGGCAGGACATGTGCTACCAACGGACAGACAGTGAAGCAGAATTTCGTTGCCTCCGCGAAACCTACTCCGTTGGATCCTCCAATCACCTTCAACTTACCACTCCCTGCAGGCAGTTGGAAACTTGTGACCGAAGTTGGTGGATATATTTTGACCGGCGGTGCCGTTGACGCTGATCCATCGCACACGAACTTGAGCACTGGCTTTTATGCTCTTGACATAGCTGGACAGTGTGGGACACCAGTTCTTGCAGTCGCGGACGGCACGGTCGTATTCGCCGCTGATACACCCACGAGCGCGGGTTGGGGGAAAACTGTGATAATCAGGCATACCGATAACAATCTTTATACCCGCTATGCTCATCTTCACTCAATTTCGGTTAAAGTTGGCACTCCTATTGGACAAGGCCAAGAATTGGGCCTTCTGGGCAGTACCGGGCTAAGCTTTGGTCCGCATGTGCATTTTCAGTTTTATCATTGCGCAGCAGGAACACTCAATGCGTGTGGCGGCCTCAAAGACGGTACTTACAGCCAATCTGGAGATTCCGTGCTGAGCCAAGTCCGTATTGACACTGGAAGCTCACTTGCGCTGATCGATTTCATCTCTGGCGCGACGTATCAATCACTGAATGCCAGCAAGACGCGCACGATATCCTGCACGCAGTAAGAATACTAATCCCTATACCTTACCTGCAGGACGAGTCGAGCTTATTTGACATTAAGCTGGGCTCACTTATCCTTAAGGTAAATGCCTCATCGCCGAATTCTTGTCTTGGTTATAGTAGGATCCGTCCTCGCGCTGACGATTGCTATTCTGTGGGCAAGAACAAGTAAGCGCCAAACGTCAGACGGGAAAACGACCATGTCCGCACTTCCGCCGCTCTCCTCATCATCTCAGCCAAAGGTGGGTTGGAACACGTATAGAAATCGCAAATTCGATTTTACCCTTCAGTATCCACCTGGATTTGAGCTAGTTGTTGGGCCACTCGCGGAGGATGTCTCCCAACCTTTCTGGGAGGATGAAAATGACGAAGTTATCGTAAACGTATCGTCTACCATGCCTGGAAATGCCGAATCGGGAACCTTGGATATAATAGTCCACAATAAGGATAGCACCAGTACTGATGAATACGGCGATGCACCCGGATTCTGGTCTATTCCGCTCCAAGTATTAATGTCAAAAATTCAGTCGCTTACCGCCACTGATAATCTGGCAGCCCCCCGAGTTACGATCGTCGGGGGTGAGACTGCTTATGAATTCACTCTAAATAATGGTATCGTTGGGTGGAACGGACTGGGGGAGGTTCTTGGCGGAGAGAACCTGTGGATTTTCATGCAGGCCAAGAACTCGGTTTTGGAGATTACATTGCCAGACACTCCCACATTCAAGGACATCTTAGAAACATTGAAGTTCACTGAGTCCGATAACTGAACCGAGAAGTCAACTGCTGAGCAGTTCAAATCCTCTGCACAACGCTTCGTGATTTAGGCACTCTTGCGGCGCGGGCAGGCTTTGCGGACAACCCCTTCTTCCGGCGGAGCTTCGGCTTTGCGGACAACCCCTTCTTCCGGCGGAGCTTCGGCTTTGCGGACAACCCCTTCTTCCGGCGGAGCTTCGTCGGATGAACAAGTACCTCGGCTGGGATAAGAGAGCCGAGTACCAGGCTAGCTCGCAATGTCGGCCAACAAATCGCCGTTTCCGCCACTCGATTGAGCTTGCCTTTGAGGAGCGGCGAAGCTAGACTTGCTGCCTTTTTACCGCCTCCCCGAAGAGCGGTTTTTCCCGTTCGGTTTCGGAAGCGCAACCCCCGCGGGGAACTCGACTTCAACGCTTCTCTATGTCACGAGTCCATTTCGTGAACTCTGTACCGACTTTTAAGACGGCCCCCGTCCCCAAAAGCCCGTGCTAAATAAGAAATGGGCTCTGGGCTTCGGGACGGGGTTTCTCATCTCCGCAAAGTTCACGGAGTTCACCGGTTGTGCCCGGGAATCATTTCTCATACAGCTGCGCGGGTCTTGATGACTTCACTTGCCTGGCGGTTGGGGACTCCAGGGACTTGGGGGACTTCATTCCGGCAAGCAATTCGCGGGCGATCATGTTTCGGGCTCCGGTGAATCAGTAGGTTCGGTAAACGAGGAAGAGACAGCCCCGTTCTCTCCAAAGTCCCCAGAGTCTCCCAAGTCCTCCGGGCCGCCGCTCGCTACGCCATATTTGTCAAATAGCCGCGCGAGTTTCGGACCTTCTGCGGGACCAATGACGTAGCTCCCGTGTCGCTTCTCGGTCTTCAGACCCAGCTTGCGCCGCACGATGTGCCCAATCCAGTGCGGGGTTATCTTGCGCTCGTAATCTTCCCCGTGCTGTTCCGCGAACCGGGTTGCGATTTCTTTGATGGAGACGCCCGGCTCGTATGCGGATTGCTGCAGTTCGCGGATGATATCCAGCACCTGCGCCTCCATATCCATCCCTCGATCGCTTACCAGGTCACGATGGTAATCGCGCATGAGCTGACGCAACGCCTGCCGGGCACCGCCATTCTCAATCACGCTCAGTAACGGCACGAAGACCTGCGCCAGACGCGGCTCCACCGAGCGATCCACTAGCGCGGGATCGACGCGGCACTTACCATAATTGCGGAAGCGGAACATGAGCAGCTGATTGCGCAGCTTCTCGGCTTCCACTTTGTACTCGCCCGCCAAGTTGATGGGAATATCGTCCCGTAGCTTCCGCCCGCCCATCTCCTCCGTCAGGCACCGGCTCTCCAATGCCCGGTCCTGAAAGTAGCCGCGCGTGGCAATCAGCTTCGGGCCAAAAACACTATAGGCGCGCGGACTGAACTCCTTTCCGGAGACCGCCTCGCTGCGCAGCACGGGAAAGCCGCGCCCATTGCCGTTGTTCAAAATCTTCACCAGCTCGGCTTTTTCATCCGAGAAACGGAAGTCGCCCTCATCCACGATGAGCGTTCCGCGCATGGAGTCGAGGATGCGGAAGAGCGGCGAGACGGTCGAAGCCCCGCTGGCAAAGATCGGCTTATAGCACAGTGACCCTACGGTGAGGAGAAAGCGGGTCTTGCCCGAGCCGGCATCTCCGCGCAGCCGCAGGTAGGGCAGCTCGTTGAAGGCGTCGTAGACCCAGGAGAAGAGCACGTAGTAGCTGGCAATCTGCTCGAAGAGTGGCGAGACATCCACGTAGCGGTGGATGAACTCCCGTATCGCTCCTACCAGCCGCTCCTCGGATTCATACTCGGCGGCTGCTGAGGGAAAGAGCACAACCTCGTTGACCAGAAGGTTGTTCCGGGGAGAATACGGGACGAGCCGCTGATCGGGTCTCGTGAGACTCGACTCGTAGCGAATGTTGCCGTCTTTGTAGACACACAGCGCCGTCTGACTTTCTTCCGGCCGGTAGACCATCTCCACAAGCGAGCCGTCCGGCAGAGATGCTGACGCCGTGGGCCAGGCGCTTTGCTTCCTGCTATTTGCCGCTGTCTGTTTGTTCTCTTCGCTCATGCTGCGGGTAAGGTAAATGTGCGGAGCAAATTCATCGCTTCCGGAAACGTGAGGTGCTCGATGCGCATGAGGAAGGTAATCACATCGCCGTAAGCCTCACAGCCGAAGCAGTAGAAGCTTTGGCTCTCCGGATACACGGTAAACGACGGGTGCTGGTCCTCGTGGAAGGGACACCTAGCGATATACCTGGCTCGGCTGGGACGAAGCTCCAGATAGCGGCTCGCTACGTTCTCAATCCGCACATCACGTTTCAGCTCTTCGATCTCTTGGCGAAACTTGTTCGGCGGGACTGATCGACTCGCTTGCTCAGGCGCAGCCTGTGTCGGCAGAGGTTGGGCCAGCGCGAGCAGACGGCGGAAGTCTTCCTCGCTTCGGCCCAGGCGAACCAAGAAGTCGGTCACGTCTCCGCCTTCTCCAACCTCCTCCGGCAAATCGACGATGCGGGCTTGCGGGATGAGGCGTGCCACCTTTTCGGCTCCGGCTCGTCCCGCCCGGTCGCGGTCGAAGCAGAGATAGACTCGCGGGATCTCCGTAAAGGCGTCCGCCCAACTGCGGCGGAAGGTGGTCGCACCCCCGGTCGAGGTCACGGCCGCCACGCCTCGGCTTTCGAGCACTAAGCGGTCGAACTCTCCCTCGCAGATGATGATCTCCTCGGGCGTGACCGCCAATCGCTCCCAGCCGTAAAGTTCCGCCTGCGTACCCGGCGGCGCAAGCATCTTCGGACTGTCACTGGTGTCGTCAGGAGCTTTGGCGAGCTTGAAGAAGCTGAATACCCCTGCGTGGTTGAAAACGGGAATGGTGATGCGCCGCCCATCCCAGCCGAGCAGCGCCAGGTTGATGACCGCATCGGAGATGCCGCGCTGTTCCCGGAGGTACGTACGAAGGGTTTCTGGAAGATTGGCGTGATATTGCCGGACAAGCTCCAGGGACATTTCAACGGAGATCGTTTCTCATCTTCTCCCTCAGGGCCTTCCAGGCATAAATCAGCCGGAGCGCTTCGACAAAAATGGGGAGCTTGGCATTGAAGCGTTCTACCGTCTGCTCCAGCTCGAAGGTCTTGCGGAAGGCGAACTCGTGGTTTTGCCCATCGCTGCGGTCCAAGCCGACGAGGGCGAAGTCCTGGGCGAGAAGGATTACGGCCAGGTGCAGGTTGCGGGTGCGGAAGTAGCGCTCATCGTCGCGGCGAAACGCCGTCGAAAGACTGTGCATGAACCTCATTGAATTTGTTTTCGGAGATTACTGACTTCGACCTTTGCGGTTGATGTTAGGAGGCAGCAGAGACGAGCGATAGCGAAGGGAAGGTACCGTGGATGCAACGAAGGCATTCGCGCAGGACACCTCCCGCGCTTCCCATGATCTTGTGAGAGTGCAAAACTTTTGTTGCATGCGTGACCTGGAGAAATTCAAAGAGATCCTTGGGCCAGAGGCGGAGCAATACACCCTGGCTCAGCTCGCAGAACTTCGTCTGCAGATGTATGGCATGGCCGACCTTCTGCTCGCCATCTATCTCAGCACACGAGCGGGACGCGAAGGCGTTGACACCCTCTATCCCGGCGCTACGATGAAATCGGAAAGGTCGAAAAATAAATTGCTACGCGGATGAAGCACGGCATTGCTTACTGCCGGGTTTCGTCCAAGGAGCAGATCGAAGGTACGAGTCTTGAATCCCAAGAACTCGCCTGCCGGGAATTCGCGCGCACTAAAGGTCTTGCAATCCAGCACGTTTTCGTAGAACGCGGCGAATCGGCAAAGTTTGCGGACCGGCCCGAGCTCCTAGAAACACTCGATTACTGTCGAAGGCACAAAGGCCACGTGGACGTACTCTTGATCTGGAAGCTGGATCGCTTGGCCCGCAACGTCACTGACCACTTCAACATCAAGGCCACTCTCCTCAAGTACGGTGTCCAGGTGATTTCTGTCACCGAGCCAATCGATTCCAACCCGGAAGGCAAGTTGCTTGAAACCATTCTCGCCGGCTTTGCTCAGTTCGACAACGACGTGCGCGCGATGCGGACCGTGCAGGGCATGCGCAAGAAAATACAGGATGGGTTCTTTCCCTGGAATCCGCCACTTGGCTATCACACGGTCACGAAAGGCGAGAAGAAAACGCTGCCCGACGAACCGACCCAGCCGCTATTCCAACTTCTACAGAAAGCGTGGAAGACGTTCGTGATCGGCGCTTATACCAAAGCCGAAATCCTCCGGCTCATGACCGGTTGGGGCGTCGTGACGCGCAAAGGCGCTCCACTCACGGAACAATCTCTCGACAACTTCTTTCGGAATCCCTATTACGCGGGCATCCTCGTTGATCCCTGGTCCAAGGAGGAATACGAAGGCAAGCATCCTCCCATGGTCACGCGCGAGGAATTCGCGTGCGTGCAGCAGATCATGTCGGCGCGGAGCCGCTCGGTGCCTCACCATCGCGAGAGGCTCGAATTCCCGCTGCGCGGCTCGGTTCGCTGCCCTGGGTGCAAGAGATACATGACTTCCAGCTTCTCCCGCGGCCGGAACGGGCGCTACCCCTACTACCACTGCAACTATCGCGGATGCGGCAATGGAAAGAGCTATGCGGCTGCAACCATACACGACGAATTCAGGACATTCCTGGCCACAATTGTGCCAAAGCAGGAGCTGCTTACCGCCCTCAAACATCTTGTCGTCGAGCAGGCGGAGGACCGCCAAGAGGCCGCCCGGAAAAACGTGGATCGGTTGAACGAGCAGGCATCCAGCATCTCTCTGCAGATCAAGGAACTGATACGCATGCGTGCTCAAGGGCTGATTACCGATCAGGAGTTTCTTGGAGAAAAAGCTGGGCTTAACCGGAAGCATTCAACCCTTGTGGACGCCGCCAAGAACGACTCACTCTCGGTCCGAGACATCCAAGCACAGCTCGACCGACTCGTCGCACCATTGTCGGATTTGGCTTCCACTTGGGACACTTTGCTCGTCGCGCAAAAGCGCCGGTTCCACCAGTATGTGCTTCCGGTCGGTTTTGTGGCTGGAGAAAGTCGAACCGCCGAGTTGGGGATTCTTTTCAAGGTTTTTCGGCAGTTTGAGCCACCGAATTCACATGTGGTGCCCCTCACGGTTGAGAGCTGGAACCAGCTTTTGCAAGAAATACAGGGCTACGCAGTCCTCTTCGATCACTCCGAGGACGAACAAATGGCAGCATAATACCCGGTTCGAACAATTTCATACGAATAGACCCCGGCAGGTCAGTTGGAACCGTCGTCACACGAACGGGAAATTTTGCGCACCATTTTGCGACTGGCAACCCGAGACAGGTACGACCTTAAACTCTTATACATCTTCTTCTTGACTAGGGTGCCGCTCTAGATCACACTATAAATAGCCTATTTGCAATCACTTACATGGTGTTGGGTACTAAAGGGATGGAGGGAGTTAGAATGCGTGCTTTGAGGCTAAGAGCAATTGGCATTAGAATTGTACGTTTATGGAAGGCTAGGGGTAAGATGGGCGAACCAGCGCGATTGGCGAGAGTTGAGGTGACGAATACCCGACGTAGCTGGGTGATCGAAGCTCTCTCATCTACAGTCAGAAGTATGAGCTATTTTGCAGGCTGTCTTGTCGGCTGGCTGGAATCAGTTTTTGCTGTACATCCCCGACAAAATCACGAATATTTTGAGCTGCAAACCGGCACAGTTCGGTCGGTGCGAGAATTGGTCCCGTCGGTTCAACATACGAGAACGGAGACGAACAAATTGATCAGGGATTTTGCGAGCAGCACCACACCAGACGAATACAAGACGCTGGCCGCAGCAATCCTTGACCGGCCTCACGGTCCTCTGGCGCAATCCCTCCCGACCCTTCGCCGAGTTCTCGAACATATATCCAATGATGACAAGCGAGCGTGTGTCTTGCAGCTACTTGCCGAATTGCGCGACGACGAATCGGCGACCCGATTCGTGGATGAAATCCACGCCTTCTCGCAAACGCCCGAGGACACGCCGCTTCCAATATCGGTGATCACAGCTATAACTTACGTACGGTTGTTGAACATTCCTGCAGAGTTGCTCGACCAGTTGTTGAACGACATTTGCATAATCGCACGTAACCGATACGCCATTCAGTCGGTTGAAGACAAGCAGCTCATAGCGGGTGCACTCGTCACCGTAGGTGTTCTTGGAAATCTTGAGTCGAGTTCCGCCTTCATCATTGAACTACTTCGGAGTGCGGATTCCGAAATCGTCGAAGAGGCTCTGGACAGCCTTACGGCAATTTTAAACAGAAGCCGTAAACAGCCAATTCGTGACGACCTCCATCATCAACTTGGGATCTCGCTGATGTCACTTCTGGAATCGCAGGAGGCAGAGCTTGCGAGAACGACCGATGAATCACGTATAACGTCGAGTGACATAATTGTGTCACAATTGCTTCCACTCCTGGCTCGTATCGATGCCCCCTCAGCTACGTCCGCCGTTCTCAGGGTGATCATGACTGCGCTGAGAAGCGATGACACTTATTTGAAGGGCTCAATAGTGAGCGCGATCAGAGCTTTGCCGGCGGACCTGCGGCCACAATTATTTGAAGACTTGATAAAGCAACATCCCCTGCGCATTGCTGCCAAAGCTGTCGATTTCATGATGGCGTAGTCCGATGCTCTTCAAGATATACGCAGGAGAGTCCCAATATTGTGCTCCGGGTGACGTCGTATTTGCCGTCTTTGAACCCGGAACCTCAGAGCGGTCTGACTACCAGCATGCCGCTCTTTTTTGTGCGCGAAGGCCAGTTCTCATTAGCAGCGTTCACCAGCAAATCCCGGTCTTCGAAATCGTTCAACACCTCAATCGTGGAGAGTGGCCGAGTGATGTCTATCAAGTTCAACTCGTCGGTCACATGATCAGGAATGGTGAGCCACTTTCAGCAGAGATCAGATCTCGGGTAATTAGCATTGCACGCACAATAGAACGACGCGGTCGGATTCTCCGAGATAATTTAAAATGGGATCTGACGTATTACAAGTACGTGTTTCCCAATCCGCGTGATCCGGCCAAAGCTCAACAGATCCGATTTACCTGTGCCGGCTTTGTCGAATATTGTTACGAGGAGGCGCTGCAAGACATCATCAACGATCCCGAATGTCGGCAGAACCATCCGGATGGCACTTGTAACGCTAGTTCGATACCTTTGTATCGTTATAGATCATCGCTGATCCACAGGTTGTTCCCAGGGTATTTAATGGCGGCATTCGATGTCGACATTTACCCCTTTGATTTTGAAAGGGTGTTGTCGGTTGGAGTAGATCCCAGAGTCCTGCAATTCTACCCATTTCCGGAAGATGCGATTTCGCGCTTGCGTCGATCGGAATAAAAATTCAATAGTCAGCATTCGAGAGGGGAAATATGGTCGGAACGGAGCTGGCTAGTCGGCAACGGTACCGGATTCGCATCTCTCGTTTAGCCGCGATTTCGGGACTTCAAATCTTTCTGGCTGAGGAAGAATGCAATAATTTCCGAGAGAAAATGGAATTTAGCGGTTCGAACATAACCGGTTCCATTTTCGGAGTTGTTGGTGCCCCTCACGGTTGAGAGTTGGAACCAGCTTTTGCAAGAAATAAAGGGCTTCGCAGCCCTTTTCGATCGCTCCGAGGACGAAGAAATGACCACCTAAACCCGGTTCGAACAATTTCATACGAATAGACCCGCTAGTTCAGTTGAAACCGTTGTCACGCGAACGGGAACTTTCGTGCGCATCGGGTACCCCCCAACGGCACGCATCCGAAAGTAGATTTGTCCATCGTCTGTTCGACCTTTCATTCTACTCCGGCTCGTTGCCCATCTGTGGTTTCATTTCGACACTATCATGCGTTGCCCCGCAACGAGTCATACTCGCTGAGGTTGAGAACCGTGCGCAAGCACGCCAACCTGGTGTGTGGTCCTAAGCTCAGTGAAATGCGTGCTACGCGGATACCGGAGTTACGAAGTCATCGCGCATCTTGAATGCGGCAGAGGACCCGAGTTCGACAAGAAGATCGAGCAACGCAAGCACGGCGTCGCGTAGCTCGGCTCTCGTCTTAACTAGCAGCGGCTTCGGATAAACATAGCGCTGCAGGATCACCTCTAACCTGAACACCGTGTTGCTATTCTTCAACAGCTGCTTAGTACCTCCCGTCTGAAGGCGCTTCGCAATTCGAATGAATGCATCAGGCAGCGAACGTTCGCCGACGTCGTAAAGAAAGCGTATGTAGGCGTCGAACACGGTGGCGGATGGCGGAAGCTGCTCGAATAATGTGTGCATATGGTGCGCGTGCCCTTCGAGGCTACGCCAGTGGCGTACTTCTTCTTTCCAGGCGGTGCACAGAAAGAGGGACCTGATCACTGCAGCGCCTCGGGCGTGACGGTCATCGAGATGCTTGAGCCACGGTGCGGTCTTCGCGCGCTCCGCGAACAAGGACCAAAGGGCCCAGAATTGTTCTGTGTTCGGCTCCCGATCTTCAACGAGCACCAATCCTTCGATGAAATTGTGTACCTCGTCGGCGTGCGTATCTATGGAATCGAGGAGCGGCTTCAACACGGTCTCTGCGACATCGACAGAGGCTCGCATAACAAATTGCTCAATCAAGCGCGCCAAGTTAAGCTCGGCTTCGTAGTTCCTTTCGCGTCTACCTGTTCGATCGTCCTTCGCCTTCCACCACTGCACCAGAGCGCGAGCAGCGCGGGCAAACGCTCTCGCCGCCAACGGTTGCTCCGGTGCTTTTGCGAGAATTGCCAAAATGCGGTTCTGGGTTTTCGCGCCGTGCCACTCGTCAAGGACCATTTGATCATAGGTATCCTCGCTGATCGCACCAGGTTGCCAGAACACCTGGCGAACTCGGTTAGCAGCTTCAGCTGCTATGTCCTCGTACGATGGGCGCTTGTCATACGGCTTGCCTTTCTCCGCAGCCATTGCCGGCGCAATGATCGAGGTCTCCATTGCAATCGCATATACGCACCGGGAGGCCAGCTCTCGGTTTTCTGACCACAGCTCAGCCACGCCCCAAGTCGCATACCAGCTAACCTCCTCAATCGGGTGGGTTAAGGCCACGACAAATGCCTCTTCGACTCTACTCCTCAATTCTTTTGGCAAGTTTTTTGTGACCAGCGCGGACATGGTCCACGCGCAACTACGATCCGGTGACATGTCGAACCGTTGGGCACCCGCAATGCGATTCCAGTTGTGTGCATTCGCAAGCACAGCTGAACAAATCCACTCGACGCACCAGGCCTTCTGTTCGTCCGACAACTCGTGCCAATGATCGCGAACGCAAACAGCGGCGACGATGGCGGGTGCGCCCGAAACCATATCGGCCATCGGATCGGTCCCCGGGGCGGTTTCGAACGACATAGCAGAGCGCAGCTTTTCCCTCCATTCGTCCGGATCAGAAGATTCGATCTCCCTCTTGAAGATTTTCAAAGCCCACGTCAGCAGGCCCATCTGGCTCTGCATCCGCGCGAAGCGCGGAGCATTGCGATCCACCATATCCTTTAGGTCTGGTTCAGGATCTTTAGGTTCCAGACGAATGTATCCTTTCTTGCGCAACTCCTCCGGCATCGACGGATCGTCAGCGACTGCGTACTCGCGCAAGTCCATTCGATGAATCGCAAGCCTCCAGAGCCGGTTATTATCATCGTGCGTAGATACATCGCCCAGGGCTTGGCGATGCTGATCGAGCGCCTTCTGAACGCGGTCTGCAATTTGTGTAAATTGCAGGTTCGTAATCGCAGTTTCCAGGTCTTGCCGGCGTTGCGGCCACTTATCAGCCTCCTCGCGTTCGAGCTGGTAGATTCTGTTCTCGCCGCTTCGACTCCCAAGGAGATTGCCGAGTATCTCCGCTGTGGCGTGCGATTCGGCCACGAGCCGGTGGCGATCTATCATCACGTAGTCCTTCGCGCTCAGCAATGTCAGCAGCGACTCTCCGCATTGCAATGGGAATGCCGTCGCCACGCTCGCCACCACGCTCGCAATCGCACCGTTGTCGCTCCTAGTGAGCAGGTCCAATAAAATTGCGTCCAACCCGCCCGGTACTTGCTTTGCGAGTTCATACAGCCAACGCTCCAGGGCCATTAGGTACGACTGAAGCACGTAAGGCCCTACAGACGTCCCCCGATACAAATTCCATAAACGGCCGTTACACCATTGCTTTTTCGTGTTCCCGTTTGGGAACTTGAGCTCCACTTCGAAGGCGGGCTCCAGCCGTTCTGGTACGCGCGGGTGCGCGTACCAGTCGGCGACGTGATTAAAGACGTCAATGATGAAATCGAGTGCAATACGCGGATGTTGGCGAAGGAGCATCAGCATCGGCGTGCGATAGGCACTGGCGGGGAAACAATCATGCCGCTCTCGTAGACCAAAGTAGAGTTCAAGGTCCATCGAGCTTGACCATCCGAGCTCCTCCCGCAGATCATCATCGGTGCACAGGAGTTGGTTTCGCAGCGTTTCGGTCAACACCTTCGCCGTATCCCGTGCTGCGGGAAGGCTCTCATACGCAGGGCCGGCAAACACAATGTCCTGCAGCTCTTCGGCGGCCCTATTCCTGTCCCGTCGGGATCTTCCTGCGCTCGATAGCATTTGCTCGAAACGTTGTCGCTCGGCGTCAGGGATTTTCGCTATGACGTGCAACGTCCGTTTCCGCTCTTCATCATGCGAGTAGCCGTCGAAGTGGCTCAAGAGCGTATGCGCAATCGCAGCTACGGCCGGAGCACCGTCTGGATAAGCTAGTTGCGGTGAAACGCTTTTCGCCCAGTCCTCAAGCAGCCCAAGCACAAGGAGCGAATCCTCCGGTCCGTATTCGGTCCACTCCCCCTGTACAATGCGCAGAACAGCGGCCCAGGCCGGACCATCAGGGACACTGAAGATAGCAGCCTTCCCTTGAAGCCACGCGGGCGTAGTTACGCATGCGACTCGCACTTCTGCAGCCGACGGATTCCAGTCGAGGAGTTCTGCCATCCATTTTCGATAAGCCCGTCTCAGAGCGGGATGAGCCCCGAGGACTTCTGAGAACTTTGTGAGGTCCTCACCGAATTCCCCGTATCGCACGTCGATCCACCGGAGAATTGCCCAATCCTCCAGCACATCATGCGCCGGCGCGACGAGACTGTCCGACCGTTCTGGTCGAACCACGAGAGAATCGGCACGAAGGATGTCTCTAGCATCCGTGTCCAGGCCTGCTGATGATGCGTACATGCTAAGCGCGCGAGCGCGCCGGAGCGCAATTTCGGTGAACACGGCGTCGCGTCTTGACGGCATTCCTCCGCCCGGACGGTGGTCGGCGCGGACAATCTCCCGCCAGAACAAACCCCTGAACTCTCGTTCGTTTGTGGGCAATGAAACGTCAGGTGACCAGTGAATTAGAAGAGCTTTGTCGAGAATATATGGGTTGCGGAGGATCTTACGTAAGTTCGGACTACTGAGGGGCAGCGCGAGACTTGGGTTTTCCGTCTGAACCTCTATTAACTCGGTATCCGTAAGCGGAGGCACTTGTACGACCGCATGATCTACCTCGATGTCTCTCAGGAATGCAGTCCGAACAAGGTCAGCGGAATAGTCCCGGCACGTGAGAATGACTCGAAACGTGTGATCATTGGCGGCGATGGTTAGCAAATCGGCGAATGCATCACGAGTGGATTTTTCCAGAAGTCGTTCGACGCTTTCAATGAGCACGATTTTCCGCTCTTGTCCCGCCAGCACGCTGCTGAGCGTGGCGGCACGACCAGGAATATGGCCCAACGTCAATGTAGCGTCGAAGTGAGGCTGTGCGAACTCCTCAGCCCTGAACGCGAAACTGAAGTGGTCGCGTGAAAGGATGCTGACGACATCCTTAGCTATCACCGACTTTCCGGTTCCAGCTGGCCCTGACAACAGCACTATTCGTGAGTCCTCAAGAGCCGTGAGCACCTGTTGAACTAAGCCAGATCGTGAAAGGTGCGCAGTCTCGCCGATCGTCGATCGAATGCCGACGGTGATAATCGCGCTGTGCTCGCGAAGGGCGGTGAGCATCGGATGTTCAAGGCCGCACGTGCCGTGGCGGTGTCGAACTGTCTCGGGAAGATCCGCTCTGCTAAACGACTTGGCTGCGGGCGCTCCGTCTCCTGCCACTGAAAGCAACTCATTCCATGTTTGGCTCGCACTATCTGCTGCTGTGCCTTCGGGGCGTGCTGTATAGCTGAGCAGGCTTTTGATTGCGGCTTCCGCCTGCCGACTGCTGGAGGAAAGATCAAGGCTCAACACATGGATGACTCGCAAAAACGGGAAAATCTCTTGGCGTGATAGTTCGCGGCCCTCTGGCTCGGAGACGATGGCCACCAACTCATCGCAGTAGCGGATCGCGGTAGAACTCAGGAATCCAACGGTTTTAAGGCGATGTTCAAAATCATCCGCGTCCTGTGCCGCTCGCGCACATTCCAGCAGGCTTCCGAAGTGCTGCAATAGTGTGTTGGTGCCCAGCTGGGTGACGATGGCAAAGCGATCCGTTACTGGCGAGAAAACGCCAGGGTTATTGAAGTCGGCCCAGAAATCCAGAATCGTATTCCGGCAATCCTCGTCAATCGAACTAACGGTAAAGGTTCGTTTTACCTGGCCAGCGAGTTTGCGCGTTGCGCTCCTACTGTTCTGCCCGATCACTAAGAAGTCATCGGTGCGCCACCCAAGGTGTTCAGTCTGGAAGTGAAGTTCCACAACAGAGCAGTCGACGAGTATCGGTGGAATAGCGCCCACAAGCAGCTGCGCGAGCCAATAGGCACCCACGTGTTGCTCGAAAAATGTGCCAGCCCCGCCCGTCGAGGCAGGACTAGAAATTGGGGTTGGTTTTGCCTTCTTATTCATTTCTCGTGTCCGGGGTTTCTCAAACGCTCGCTTCGGGCAAACCCAGGGGAGCTGGCTCCCCACCGAGACAGCTAAAGTGCATAGCATGAGGAGCGTTTGCCGATAACTATCGACGGGACTGGCTTGCTAGTCGAAATTGAACCTCACGGATCCCCACAGAACCCTAGATTCCACAAACCGAGCGCTGTAACCTACTGATTCTACCGGAGGGGTTCGGGGTGGGGAACCTGGTCCCGAACCGGATTCCGCGAGTTGTTGAAAACAACGGAATTATGAAGATCGTAAGCATCCGGTTGTGACCGTCTGGACAGCGTGCGATAAGTATCCATCTATTTTTAAGTGGACACTTACGATTTCGGACTGGTTAGAGACTGGCGGCTGACGGTGTGATGTCAGCGCTGATGTTCCAGGGCAGAAGCTCCTCGATGCGGTTGACCGGGTGGTCGGCGAT